>FSYV01000283.1_pt1 | contig 17352 bp, 14 predicted proteins | sample 1638641 | NCBI WGS metagenome assembly FSYV01 (sample SAMEA3914813, study PRJEB12502) | metagenome | biome: forest; material: soil | place: Canada | collected 2011-07-07 | depth 0.3 m
AGCAGGCACCGGCCGCACCGCAAGCCTCGCAACAACCGCAGAATACGCCGGCAAAAAATAACGAGCCGGCTTCAGGGAGCGCTTACTGAGCCGCACAGGTGGCAGCGCTCCCCATGCAGTGAACCTGAATCAGATCGCGTGCATCCAGCGATGCTTGTCCGGCGCCGTGCCGTGCTGGATGGCGAGCAGGGCGTCGCGCAGTGCCATCGTGACGGGGCCGTTTTCGCCGTTGTTGATCTTGATCTCGAAGCCGTTGGCCTTGGCGTGGCCAACCGGCGTGATCACCGCTGCGGTGCCGCAGGCGAATACTTCAGTCATGCGGCCGGAGGCGATGTCGTCGCGCCATTGCTGGGTTGTCAGCTTGCGCTCTTCCGCGTCAAAACCGAGATCGCGTGCCAGTTCCAGCAGGCTGCGCCGCGTGATGCCCGGTAGCAGCGTGCCGGTGAGTTCCGGCGTGACGACGGTGGTCTTGCCGCCTTCCTTGTAGACGAAGAACAGGTTCATGCCACCCATTTCCTCGATGTATTTGCGCTGCACGGCATCGAGCCAGACCACCTGGTCGCAGCCTTTTTCCTGTGCCTGGGCCTGGGCCACCAGGCTGGCGGCGTAGTTGCCGGCGCATTTCGCTTCCCCCGTGCCGCCCGGTGCGGCGCGCACGTAGTCTTCACTGATCCACACCGTGACGGGTTTCACGCCTTGCGGGAAATAGGCGCCGGCCGGCGAGGCAAACAGCACAAACAGATATTCCAGCGACGGGCGCACGCCGAGGTAGGGGTCGGTGGCAATCATCAGCGGACGCAGGTACAGGCTTTCGCCGACATTCTTCGGCACCCACGCGGCGTCGATGCGGATCAATTCGTCGGCGGCCTTGAGGAACAGTTCGGCCGGGATATCGGGCATGGCCAGGCGGCGCGCGCTGCGGTTGAAGCGCTCGGCGTTGGCTTCAGGACGGAATGCCTTGATGCTGCCGTCGGCTTGATGGTAAGCCTTGAAACCCTCGAAAATCGCCTGGCCGTAATGCAGCGACGAGGCGGATGGATCCAGGCTCAAGGGGCCATACGCCTTGACCTCACCCTGCTGCCACGCGCCGTCGCGGTAGGGAATCAACACCATGTGGTCGGTAAAAGTGCGGCCGAAGGCGGGGTTGGTCATCTTCTCGGCGCGTTGAGCCGGCGAGAGTGCGGTGGTGGACGGGGTGACGACGAGTGCCGGTATGGTCATGGTGATGTCTGCGAATAATGAAGGAATCGGAAGAAGGGGGCAAGAAAAGTGACGATCAAAAAAGCGACGATAAAAATTGCATTTCAGTAATATATTCCATCAGATGTCGCGCTACCGGCTTGCCCGGTCAAGGCGACATCTTAGCGCAGTTTGGCGGCCCGCTCCAGAGCGGGCGCTGACCACAGCATCACTCGAGCCAGGAGGTTTCTGCCACGCTGGGCATGTCGGCAGCATTACGAGCGCAGCCTTACCCATTGCTGCACCGACGGCCGCAGCCATTGCGCAGCGGCGTAGTCCCTCAGCTTCTGCGGCACATCGTCGCTGTGCATGACCAGGCGATTGAGCATCAGCGCCAGGTCGGCATCGGCAATGCTCCATGTGCCGAACAGATGGGCGGCCCCGTCGGCGATCAGTTTGTCGGCGGCAGCGAACAGTTTGTCGGCTGCGGCCAGTGCGGCCGCCGACAGCGGGGTGCCGCGCTTGCCAAAGAATATGACCTCGGTCGAACGTTCGGCGCGTATCGGCATGAGGTCGCTGCGCAGCCAAGCCTGGATTTGGCGTGCCTGCGCCTTCCGCCTGCTATCGGCGGGGTAGACGGCGGCGTGCGACGGCGCCGGGAATGTGTCTTCCAGGTATTCGGTGATGGCACTCGATTCATTGAGATGGAAATCGCCATGCACCAGCAAGGGAACCTTGCGCGTCAACGAGCGGGCGGCATAGTCCGCCTGCAACTGCTCGTCCTGTTCCAGGTTGAGCGTGCGCAAATCGAATGCCAAGCCTTTTTCCACCAGCGTGATGAATGCCGACATCGCGTAGGGGCTGACGTATAGGCTGTCGACGAATAAGGTCAGGTTTGAGTCCGGCACAGTGTTCTCCTTATGGCTGGTGTGCGATGTCGGTGCGCTGATCGACAAATAATGCGGGCAACAAAAAAGCCCTCGCGGCAGATGCTGGGAGGGCTTTCGGTGTACGTGGTATTTCACGTCAACAATAGCGCTCCCAGCCGCAAATTTGCAGCGTTTTAATTGAGATTTCCCGCGAGTTGAACGTGTTCATATGCCGATCTTATGCAATTCTCCCGCATTCGTCAACCAGGCTTTTTGCCCATCCTGATGTCTTTCCGGTTATTTTTGTCGTTCCGATACATTGGGGTCATGTTTTGCAGTCAGGCGGACGACGGCTGGAAAACCATTTTGTTACAGATTGCGGGTATTGAAAACGGATTTCGCGCCCCCAGTTTGATTGGTTCTAAATGGTGGTTTTTCGTATGGAAAAAGTGAATTATTCACGCCGCGTGTCGAGTTTTATTAATGGAATCTAACGCTGCGTAACAGTCTGTAATGATGCTTCTTAAAAGCAATCCGATGGCTATGCTATGAGACATGTAGCCTGGAGCTTGGGGAAAGGCATATGCCAGCTCAGTTTCCGAGGCTGAGACGAATTTCATCGTCTCCATTTGACATACGGAGATACAACATGAAGATAGGTTCACTCATTGAGCAGCGCGGCAAACGCCTTGCAGTCGGCCTGGTACTGGCGGCCTCGGCCATTTTTGCCAGTGTTCCGGCGTCGGCCCAGCATAATCATGGCGGCCACATGCACGGTGCATGGCATGGCGATATTGCCCACTTTCACGGGCACGACTGGGGCGTATGGCGCGGCGGCTATTGGTCGCATTCCTGGCACGGCGGACGGTACGGCTGGTGGTGGCTGGCGGGCGGGCTGTGGTATTACTATCCGGCGCCGATCTACCCCTATCCCAGTCCTTGGGAACCTCCCGTCGCCCCTGTCGTGACGCCAGGTGTGGCGCCGGCCTTGAACGCCCCGCCGCCAACGAATTATTGGTACTTCTGCCAGGCGACGAACGCCTATTATCCGTATGTGGCGTCGTGCCCGGCCGGATGGCAACGGGTTCCGGCTACGCCGCAACCGGCCGCACCGCAGTAACGGTTTGTTGACGTTGTAAGTTAAATTGAACAAAGGAAAATCATGAAACCTCTCCTGGGATATTCCGCCGCACTGGCCTCTTTGATGATGGCGGCCTGCACTACCGTACCCACTGGCCCCAGCGTGGCCGTCATGCCCGGCAGCGGCAAGACTTTCGAGCAATTCAACGAAGACGATGCAGTATGCCGTCAATTTGCCGCCAACCAGAACAATGGCGCGACGCAGGCTGCCAATGACAAGGCGATCGAAAGCGGGGTGGTCGGCACCCTGATTGGTGCAGCCGCAGGTGCCGCCATCGGCGGCAATCATCAAGGCGCGGCAGTCGGCGCTGGTACCGGTTTGCTGGTGGGCAGCGCGGCCGGCGCCAATGCCTCGCAATATGGCAGCTACAGCGTCCAGCGCCGCTATGACATCAGTTACGAGCAATGCATGTATGCGAAGGGCAATAGTGTGCCGACTACTGCGCGCTCGCAATACAGAATGCAGCAGCCGGCTTACGCGCCGCCTCCGCCCAACATGCCGCCACCGCCGCCACCTGGGGATGTGCCTCGCTCTTGAGCCGCGCTCTTGAGCTGCGCTTGAGGCGGGATCATCAAATCGCGCCCCGTCGATCGGTTGATCGGGACAGTCATTTCGTCGAGACCGGTGCAGGTGCCGGGCAGAAGTCATGCTGCGGCGCGCAATGATGGCTCCTCTACGGGCACGCAATTTGCTCATCAACGATAACCAGGCACGCCGATGGCCGATGTGGTGCATATCCTGTAGCTGATGGTGCAATCCGTGTGGAATATTCACTTGAGATTCACAACATGCACCCTTACATTGGAACCTGGGCATTTGAGACAGGCGCACTACGCCTGTCAGGCGTGGTCGATTAAATTTGATTTATCTGCAAGAGAGTGGCGGCTCTGACATTGCTTTGCCCGACCCAGCGTTTATGATTCATGCTGAAACAGCAATTCGGGGGAAAGCAAGTCCGTGCCATGCTCGTACTGTGGAGGGAATGAATATGCAACCTGAAATTCTGCTTGTGCGTCAAGGTGATGGCTATCGCATTCTGCATGGACACTTGCACCTTGTTAATTCCCTGAGCCAGACCGGCGAAGCCTTGGCCGATGCCACCGGCGAAGGAAAAGTTAAATTGTTCAAGACGCCATCCGGGATCGTGATCGGCAATGACAACAAGCGTTTGCCTTTGTTGTTGAACGAATAGGGCGGGCGCCTGCTTGATCTCCTGCTTCTGTTTTTAGTCCCTTCCCTCCGTTTGATTCAGGCGGTGCGGTTTGCGCGTGAGCGCTCCAGGATGAAATCAATAAGTGTGCGTGCTGCCTTGGTTTGGTAGTGGTTGGGCATGTAGAGCATGAACATTTGCGTTCCGAATATGCTCAGCCGATAGTTGTCGAGCGCGGTGACAATCTCGCCGGCGGCAACGGCGTCTTCCACTACGTAGTCAGGCACCACGCCGACCCCGATACCTGCCAGGATGGCTTGACGCAAGAACGGGAAATGCTCCGAAATCAGGGTTGGCTCCAGGGTTACTTCTTCCCGCTCGCCGTCGCGGTATGCCGACAGGCGCAATTGGCGGCCGATCACAGCCGACGTTACCAACGGAAACTGGCGCAATTGCTGCAAACTGGCGGGCATGCCGTGCTGCGCCGCAAAATCCACGGCGGCGCACGCCACGTAGCGCACCACGCCCAATTCGCGTGCGACCAGCATTTGCGGCGGCTCCGGCATCACGCGGATGGCGATGTCGATTTCGTCGCGCATCAGATCGTCGACCCGGTTTTCAAATAGCACCTCCAGCACGATGTCGGGATAGCGGCGCTTGAATTCGAGCAGCCATGGCGACATCACCATCTGACCATAGCCGCTAGGCACCGACAGGCGTACCCGTCCCTGCAGGCTTTGCCCTAGCGTCTGGATGGTTTCCTTCGCGGCCAATAGCTCATTCTGGATGCTCAGGCCGTGCTGGTATAAGCGTAATCCGACCTCGGTGGCCGCCACGCTTCGCGTGGTGCGACGCACCAATTGCGCGCCAACCGATTTTTCCAATTGAGTCAGATGATAACTAACGTTGGCGCGCGTCATTTTGAGATTGCGCGCAGCCTGGCTGAGGTTGCCGGCATCGAGGATTTCGACCAACAGGGTGAGGCCTTGGAGATCCATAATATTGTCAAATTTTATTTGACACAATGTCAGTTCGAATGGGAATTGTCAAGCGAGGTGTTACAAATGACAATTGCTGGTTATACGTGAACCCCCACAGCGGGATCCCGGAGGCAGTACAAGCGCGACATCAGGTCCACCGTTATTTTTTCTAACTGCCATGCCATGACTGAACCCCTTTACACCATCCATAACGCCATCGCCGTCATCCATCTCGATAATCCGCCTGTCAACGCCCTGGGCCAGGTGCTGCGCCGGCACATCCTTGATGCTGTCGCCCATGCAGAAAACGATACGGCGGCGCGGGCAATTCTGCTCATCGGCAACGGCAAAGGCTTTTCTGCCGGCGCCGACGTAAAGGAATTCGGCAACGCCCCGGTTCCGCCATCCTTGCCCGACGTGTGCAAACGTATTGAAGACTGCCGCAAGCCGGTGGCGGCGGCGATTCATGGGGTGGCTCTGGGAGGCGGGCTTGAAGTGGCGTTGGCCGCGCATTATCGGGTGGCGGCCGAGGGAGCGCAGTTGGGCTTGCCCGAGGTGCAGCTCGGCTTGTTGCCAGGGGCCGGCGGGACGCAGCGCGCACCGCGTTTGATCGGCGTGGCGGCGGCGCTGGAATTGATGTTGAGTGGGCGACCGATTTCTGCCGAGAAGGCCCTGCATCTTGGGTTGATCGACGTGCTTTCGACAAGTGACGACTTGCTGGCCGATGGCCTGGCCTATGCGACCAAACTGCTGGCTTACCGCGCCCCGGTGCGACGTACGCGCGATGGTGGCGCGATCGGCGAACGCGACGCGGCGCTGACCGCGATCGCGGCAGTGCGCATGGAAACGGCAGCCAAAACCCGTGGCCTGTATTCGCCACTTAAGATAGTCGATGCAGTGGAAGCGGCTGTGACGCAGGATTTTGATGCAGGCTTGGTTGCCGAGCGCGACCTGTTCCTGCAATGCCTGGCCAGCCCGCAGCGTGCCGGATTGGTGCATGCCTTCTTTGCCGAGCGCGAGGTGGTGAAAGCGCCGGAGACACGCGCGGCTGCGCCGCGCAACGTTGCGTCGGCCGGCGTGGTGGGCGGCGGCACGATGGGCGCCGGCATCGCCGTGGCGATGCTCGATGCCGGCTTGCCCGTGACCATGGTCGAGCGCGACGTGGAATCGCTGGCGCGCGGCCGCGCCAATGTGGAAAAGGTCTATGACGCATTGGTGAGCAAGGGCCGCCTTGACGCCAAGGGCAGGGAAGCCGTGCTGGCACGCTTTACTGACGCAACCGACTATGCGGCACTGGCAAATGTCGATTTGGTCGTTGAAGCGGTGTTCGAGGACATGAGCGTCAAGAAAGTCGTGTTCGCCGAACTGGATCGCTTGTGCAAGCCTGGCGCCGTGCTGGCGACCAACACTTCCTATCTCGACATCGACGAACTGGCGGCCTCGACCGGCAGGCCGCAGGACATCGTCGGCCTGCATTTCTTTTCGCCTGCCAACATCATGAAGCTGCTCGAAATCGTGGTGCCGGCGAAGGTCGGCGCGGACACGGTTGCCACCGGATTTGCGCTGGCCAAGCGCTTGAACAAGGTCGCCGTGCGCGCCGGCGTGTGCGACGGCTTTATCGGCAACCGCATCCTGGCGGTGTACCGCCAAGCTGCCGACTACATGGTGGAAGACGGTGCCTCACCTTATGAGATCGATGCTGCCATGCGCGGCTTCGGGTTTGCCATGGGGCCATTCCAGGTGTCGGATCTGGCCGGCGGCGACATCGGCTGGGCCACGCGCAAGCGCCGCGCCGCCACGCGCGATCCCAATGCTCGCTACGTGCAGATTGCCGATCGCCTCTGCGAGCGCGGCTGGTTCGGGCAAAAGACCGGGCGCGGCTACTACCTTTACCCGCAAGGGGCGCGCACCGGCCAACCCGATCCGGAAGTGTTGGCCATCATCGACGCCGAGCGCGCGCGCGCCGGCGTGGTCCCGCGTGCTTTCCAGGTCGAGGAAATCGTGCGGCGCTATATGGCCGCAATGATCAATGAAGGTGCGAACGTAGTGCACCAGCGCATCGCCTTGCGGCCGCTCGATGTTGACGTCACCTTCATGGCCGGCTACGGCTTTCCGCGCTATCGCGGCGGGCCGATGCATTATGCGGATTCAATCGGCCTCGCGCACATCCTGGCCAATGTACGCGCCTTTGCCGCAGAAGATCCGTTGTTCTGGAAACCGTCGCCCTTGCTCGAAGAACTGGTCGCGCGCGGCGCAAATTTCAACAGCTTGAATCAAGGATAAGCTCATGGACTTGAACTTTACCGTCGAAGAGGAAGCGTTTCGTGCCGAAGTGCAGGCATTTCTCGCCGCCGAACTGCCGCCGGCATTGGCTGACAAGGTGCGCAGCGGCCGCCGTCTCGACAAATCCGACATGCAGCAATGGCATGCGATCCTCAACCGGCGCGGCTGGCTGGCCAATCACTGGCCGGTCGAATACGGCGGGCCGGGCTGGAACGCCGTGCGGCGTTTCATCTTCGAAAATGAATGTGCATTGGCGCATGCGCCGCGCATCGTCCCGTTCGGTGTGAACATGCTCGGGCCGGTGTTGGTCAAGTACGGCAACGAGGCGCAAAAACGTCATTGGCTGCCGCGCATCCTCGACGGTTCCGACTGGTGGTGCCAGGGTTATTCTGAACCCGGCGCGGGGTCTGATCTTGCATCCGTCAAGACGACGGCGATACGCGAGGGTGATCATTACGTGGTCAACGGACAAAAGACCTGGACTACGCTCGGCCAGCATGCCAACATGATTTTCTGCCTGGTGCGCACCGACCTCCAGGCCAAGAAGCAGGAGGGCATCAGTTTCCTCTTGATCGACATGCAGTCGCCCGGCGTCGAAGTGCGGCCCATCATCACGCTCGACGGCGAGCATGAAGTCAACGAAGTGTTTTTTACCGACGTGCGCGTGCCGGCGCAGAATCTCGTTGGCGATGAACATCGCGGCTGGACTTGCGCCAAGTATTTGTTGACCTATGAACGCACCAACATTGCCGGCATCGGCTTCTCCGTGGCGGCGCTGCGCGAATTGAAACGCTTTGCCGGCCAACATAGGCGCAACGGCCGGCTGCTGGCCGACGATCCGTTCTTCGCCGCGCGTATCGCACGCGTCGAAATCGATCTGGAAAACATGAAAACCACCAACCTGCGCATGCTCGCGGCGGCAGCCGGCGGCGGCGTACCCGGGGCGGAAAGTTCGATGTTGAAAATTCGCGGCACCGAAATCCGCCAGGAAATATCCTCGCTGATGCGGCGCGCCGTGGGGCCGTACGCGCAGCCGTGGATAGAGGCCGGAGAGGGCGTCGGGCCAGCGGAGGCGCAGCGCGCGGCGGTGAACTACTTCAATAACCGCAAGCTGTCGATTTTCGGCGGGTCGAATGAGATACAACGCAATATCGTCGCCAAGATGGTGTTGGGGTTGTGAGCGATGATCGGAGATTTCTCCCCTCTCCCGCAAGCGGGCAGAGGGGAGAAAAACAGAGTCTCCTTCAAGCGAGCAAGTTGAGCCAGGAGAAAAACGCGCAGCGAATTTGGGAAACAAAAACATGAACTTTAACCACACCGAAGACCGCCGCATGCTGGTTGACGCCCTGAACCGTTTTCTCGAAAAGGAATACGATTTCGCGACGCGCGAGCGCATCCTCAAATCCGACGAAGGTTTCAGTCGCAAGCACTGGCAGCAATTCGCAGAAATGGGCGTGATCGGTGCATTGTTTGCCGAAGCCGATGGCGGCTATGGCGGCGCAGGCTTCGATCTTGCCGTGGTGTTCGAGGCGCTTGGCGGAGCATTGGTCGTCGAGCCGTTTCTTGGTACCTTGATGGCCGGGAGTGCAATAGCGGCAGCTGGGCAGGCAGTATTGCTGGAACAGGTCATCGACGGCACCCACGTTGTAGCCTGGGCGCACGCCGAAGCCGATGCAGGCTACGAGGCTTGCCACGTAGGCACCAGCGCAAAACAAATCGGCGACGGTTGGCGCCTCGATGGTGCCAAGGCCGTCGTGCAGCATGGCGGCACGGCAGATGCCCTGGTCGTCTCGGCGCGTGTGGCCGGCGCGGATGACGATGCCGACGGCCTCGCTTTGTTCCTCGTCCCGGCCGACGCGCCGGGTTTGGCTGTCCGGCATTATCCGAATATCGATGGCGGCCGCGCAGCGGAAGTGACGATGAGCGGCGTCGCGCTGCCGCATTCGGCGCTGCTGGGCACTGCCGGCCAGGGTTTCACGCTTATCGAGCATGCGATAGGGCGCGGTATCGTGGCCTTGTGCGCCGAAGCACTCGGCGCGATGGAAGCGGCGAAAGCGGCAACACTTGAATATCTGAAGACGCGCAAGCAATTCGGTGTGCCAATCGGCAGCTTTCAGGCGCTGCAACACCGCATGGCCGACATGGCGCTGGAGATCGAGCAGGCGCGCTCTGCATTGATCAATGCGGCTGCCGTGCTGGAGCACACCGGCGCGTTGCGCGAGAAAGCGCTTTCCGCAGCGAAATACACCATAGGCCGGGTCGGCGCGCTGGCGGCCGAGGAATGCATCCAGCTGCACGGCGGAATCGGCATGACCTGGGAGCTGCCATTGTCGCACTATGCCAAGCGGCTGGTCATGATCGACCATCAGTTGGGCGACGAGGATTACCATCTGGCGCGCTACATGGCGCTTTAAGCGGCAGGTGACGTCGGGAGCGACAAATTCCCGGCGGTGATAACCTGACCGCTTTTACCGTCATCAAGGATACACAATGAGCGATTTGTCCGTTTTCCCCATCACCGCAAAATGGCCCGCGCAACATCCCGAGCGCCTGCAGTTGTATTCCTTGCCGACGCCGAACGGCGTCAAGGTGTCGATCATGCTGGAAGAGATCGGTTTGGCCTATGAACCGCATCTCGTCAGCTTCGAGAGCAACGACCAGGGTTCGCCCGCATTTCGCTCGCTCAACCCGAACGGCAAGATACCGGCCATCCTCGATCCAAATGGGCCTGGCGGCACGCCGTTGGCGCTGTTTGAATCTGGCGCGATCCTGATCTACCTGGCGGAAAAGTCCGGCAAGCTGATGCCGCAAGATGCCGCCGGACGCTATGAAACGATCCAGTGGCTGATGTTCCAGATGGGCGGCATTGGGCCGATGTTCGGCCAGGTCGGCTTTTTCCACAAGTTTGCCGGGCGCGAATATGAAGACAAACGCCCGCGCGATCGCTACGTGGCCGAAACGAAACGCTTGCTCGGCGTGCTCGAAGAGCGCTTGACCGGGCGGCAATGGATCATGGGCGACGACTATACGATCGCCGATATCGCGACCTTCCCGTGGGTGCGCAACCTCGGCGGTTTTTACGAAGCAGGCGAACTCGTCGGCATGCAGAATTTCCCGCAAGTAAACCGCGTGCTCGACGCCTTCCTGGCCCGCCCCGCAGTGGCGCGCGGTTTGCAGATTCCACGTCGCGGGTAAAGCCTGGCGCGGTACAACATTAAAATAATTGGAGACCATAGTGAATCAAGCCGCGCCCTTCTCAGCCAGATTTCAGGTGACCAGCATGGACGACGTGCGGCGCATCGAAGCCATACCGCTGGAGCAGGCGCTGACGGTGAAGAGCACCTATGAAATCTTTTGCAATTCGGCGCGCGCGTTCGGCGAGAAGCCCGCGCTGACCTTCCTGCGCAGTGCCGATCCCGACGACGCGCCGATCCAGTGGTCCTATGCCGATCTGTTGCGCGGCATCCACCAGACCGCCAATCTGCTGCATCGACTCGGACTCGGTCCGAATGACGCCGTGGCCATCCTGCTGCCGGCCTGCCTGGAATATCACCTTGCGCTATGGGGCGGTGAAGCGGCCGCCATTGTACAACCGCTGAACCCGCTGCTGTCGGAAGAGAAGCTGGCGTCGCTGATGTGTGCGGGCAAGGCCAAGGTATTGATCGCCTATGGCTCGGACGCCGATTCCGACATATGGTCGAAAGCCATGCGCCTGCGTGCGGCGGTGCCGGGGTTGACCCATGTGCTGCGCGTTGCGCCGCATGACGAAACGAGTCACGAACAGTCGAACGACTGGGGTGATTTCAACGCCCTGCGCGTGCGGGAGGCAGACGACCGGCTGGTTAGCGGACGCCACATCGAAGCGAGCGATATTGCCGCCTATTTCCATACCGGCGGCACGACCGGGGCTCCCAAGCTGGCACGTCATAGCCACGGCGCGCAAGTGTTCACAGCTTGGTCCGGCATCCAGATGCAAGGCATGACACCGGACGACGTGTCGATCAATGTGTTCCCCTTGTTTCACGTCGCCGGCGTGTTGCCTGGCGCGTTGACCGCGTTGTCGGCCGGCGCGCAGACAATTATTCCCACCACCGGCCTGATGCGCAATCGCGCTGTGATCGCCAATTATTGGCGTCTGGCCGAAAAATACCGCTCCACCGTCATGGCCGCCGTGCCGACGGTGCTGGCCGCATTGACCAATGTGCCATTGAATGGCGCCGATATTTCCTCGATCCGCTATTGCCGCACCGGTGCGGCGCCGCTGGCACCTGAATTGGCGGCACGCTTCAAGAACCTGTTCGGCCTGCATGTGCACGAAAGCCTCGGCATGACGGAAATGGCCGGCATTTCAAGCATCACGCCGGCCGGCGTGGAAGCGCCCGCCGGTTGTGTGGGCTTTCGTTTGCCGCACGCGCAATTGCGCATCGTCGCGCTCGACGAGTCGGGCAATGCGACCGAGCGCGACATGGCGCCGGGCGAACAAGGCATGGTGCTGTTCAAGTCGCCCAACCTGTTTTCCGGCTTTGTCGATCCGCGCGACAACGTCAACGCCTTCACGCCCGACGGCTGGCTCGCCACCGGCGATCTCGGCTGGATCGATGCGCAGGAGCGCCTGCATCTGACGGGCCGCTCGAAGGATTTGATCATCCGTGGCGGCCACAATATCGATCCCAAGACCATTGAAGACGCGCTCGGCGCGCATCCCGCCGTGCAGATCTGTGCAGCGGTCGGCGCACCCGACGCCTACGCCGGCGAATTGCCGGTGTTGTTTGCCACGCTGGTTCCTGGCAGCACAGTCAGCGAGGCCGAATTGCTGGCCTTTGCCGCAGCGCGGGTTGACGAAGGTCCGGCGCGGCCGAAATCGGTGACGATCATCGACAGCATGCCGGTGACGAACGTGGGCAAGCTGTATAAGCCTGCCTTGCGGCTAAGGGCCGCGCAAGCGGTGGTTTTGTCTGCCGTGGAGGCGGTGTCCCGTGAAATGGGTGTCGCGACCGATGCGGTTCCCGTTGTGGATGCCAGTGAGGCGGACGGCGTGCGAGTCTTGCTGGGGGCGTCAGGGAACGCCAGCCTGCGCGAGCGCATTGAGGCCGCGATTGCGCAGTTGCCTATCAAGGTGAAGGTTGTTGCCTAGGGCGGTGCCCGCGCCCTCGACGGATCTGAAAATATTTCGTCATTTGTGCTTGGTAATGTTGGCAGTTCGTTCGACGATCCGTCGATACCAGCCGGGCTGTTCCCGGCCAGTAGCGATGGTGTGCGGAACGCTTGGGTCATCTTGCGCAACGAATTTCTGCGCCGTCGCGGTTTGCTTTGCCTGAACTCGCTTCGCCTTGCATGCCGGGACATGGTTCGTCAAAGGCAAGGCATCAAGCGCTCGTATTGACGACATTGCCTGCCGGCCCATGATTCTGCAAATTCGTCGATAGAGCCGACAGGAAATTCGACAACGTTGCCGAACTGCTGGTGTCGCCGAGTGCGCTGACCATGTTTTGGAAACTTGTTTCCAGGGCTGAATCGGTGCTGCTCGTTGTGTCTGACGAACTGGTTGAACCGCCGCTGGCGCCGGAGCTTGACGACGTCAATTCCGAGATCAGGCTTTGCAGGCTAGCTGCCAATCCCGATGGACCGCCGCTGATTCCCGACGCTGCACTCAACGTCGTGCCTGATGTTGTGGCTGAGGTTGTGCCTGATGTTGAATCCGTGCTGCTGCTTTGCGCCTGGAGCGCTGCCATCAGGCTTTGCAAGAAGCTGCCAATTGCCTGAGTCGCGCTGTCCGTGCTCGTTGAGGAGGCCGATGTTGTGCTTGACGATGCGCTGGTGCTGCCAGTCGAACTTGAGTCCGTTTGGCCGCCGATGCCGATCTGGGCCAAAGCGTCTGAGATTGCGCCGAGCAATCCGCCGCCTGATCCGCCCGGTGGCGGTGGGCAGCTGCCAATGCTGCTGGTACCGCCGGTGCCGTTGGTGCTGCTGGAACCGGATTGGCTGGTGCCGCTTAACTGGGAAAGCAGATAGCTGTAGCTATTGCTCGATACGCTGCTGACGGACATGGTGACCTCCTGATTTGAGTTTGAATAACGGTTCGCGTACGGTAACGTTGGCGTTTCCGTACGACGTAGTCAATATATCGGCAGGCGATGAACGGGCGCGAGGGCGCTCGCTGTAAATCGGCGTAAAGTTCCGTTAAGAAGACCGATTTTGTATGGCTAAGCGAAGAAGAGAGTTGGGAAAGCGCATCAATTCATCGAATTGATGCTTTTCCGATTTTTCGCTAGTCTTGCGGCGCCGATTTTGTCAGCCCTTGCCCGAAATTTTCTTGACGGGGAAATCGAGCGCAAAATCGACTTTGGCATCGGAGATGGGCGAAGAAGGATGCGCCCAACCTGCCGCAGCGGGTTTGAAAAGATTCGCGAAGCTTTTGGCGGATTTGTCTGCGGCATCGACGTCATTTGCAATATCGGTCCCGACCTCGGCCTGGTCATTGTCATCAATGATCAAATTGACGAGCATTTGATCGCGCATCCACCGCAAGGTCGTACTGTCGACGGGCACCGGTTCCACTGTCACCTGGGGCAGCATGGCTACGCGCTGCGTGTGCACGCTGGCATGACTGCCCACGTCGACCCCCTCGCCCTGCGTTGCCGTCGCGCAGGCGATGCGCACCTTGCCGCGATAGCGTGAAAGTATCGGCAACAAGTCGCGCGGGCCCGAAGCCGCGGGCGCTTGGCCGATGGCTTGCAGCACGTGCCGGTAGCGGTCGTCGTGCCATAGATCGGCTAGCCGGATATCGAGCAAGGTCAGCGGGTCGAACGCCAGCACTTCGTGCGCGCCGAGCAGATCGGCGAACAGGATGGCGGCATAGCCGCCGATGCCGTGACCGATACACAGGATGCGCGAGGGCTGAATCCGTGCGATCAGCTTCCTGAGATTGGCGGCGACACTGTCGGCGCTGTTTCCCAAGTCCCGGCAGCCGCGCAGCCATGCCTGTTGGCGACTGTCGCGCAGCAGGATCTGGTTCAATGGTTTGCCGATTGCGCGTTCACATTGCGTGCGCACGTCATAGTGATCAAAACACGGCGGTGCGCCTGCAGCCACCGCGTCGGCGAAACAGATCAGTAACGGCGCGCCCGGCGTGATGCGATGCACCAGTATGTCGGCATCCTGCGCGGCGGCTGCAATTGCCTGTTGGTCGAGTATCGGAAATTCGCGCGGCCAGTTGTAGAGCGCCGGTGCGGCAATGGGATTGCTTCCCTGCGGCAGATTGGCGAGTGCTGTCGGATTCGGCGCATCGAACAGGCAGTGCAGCAATAGCGCGTCGAATTGATCATGTTCCTTGAGCCACCGCGTGACAGTGTGATCTGCGTTCGGATAGTAGTGAAAGCGCGCGCAATGCAGACCGGCAAAGCGCTGGCTGTGCATGACGTCGAGGTTGACCGCCTGTGGCGCCTGCGCGCCGGCATACGTACCTAGCACCAGATGCAGTTTGCCGCGATAGGCATGGCGGCGAACCAGTGCCGGCAGGTCGCTGTTGTCGGTCAATCGGCCGTCCAATTCGGCCATCGTGCCAAGCCAGCGCCGATCTTCGTATTGCCCGGCAAATCGCGGCGAGAAGGTCGACAGCGCGCCGAAGCTGACGATGCGCTCGGCTGGCAGCAGGACGCCATGCATGATGGCGGCATAGCCGCCCATCGATTCGCCGACGCACCAGACGGCACTGGGCGCGAGTGCGGCAATCAGCAGCCTCAACCGTTCGACGACTTGTGCGACGTCATCACCCAAACCATGTACGCCTTGCAGGTACCAGCGGTTGCGCCTGTCGCGTAATAGAATGCGATTGAAGCGTTGTCCGCGCAATTGCTCAAGCTTCTTGCTTCGACCAAAAAAATAGAAGGTGCCGGGCTTTTCCCAGTCGACGAAGGCAAAACTGATCAGCAACGGCGCGTTCGGCACCCAGGCATCGATCAGAAAATCGCTTTGCGAGCAGGCGAGGGTGTCGTCGTCGAGTTGCGGTAGCGCGCGAAGCTCTGCATCGAGCTGCGCGGGATTGTGCCAACTGAGATTCATTGCAGCGGCGCAAAGGTTGGAAAGCGCTTATTTTCTCACATTCTGCAGGCGACACATCAGCGGGTGCCGGAACCCATTGCGCAATGGGTTCCGAAGGTGGTGCAACTTACTTCGTTGGCGCCTTGGTACGCGCGATCGTGCCGTTCTTTTCGTCTTCCTTGTAGGCGTAGATCACCTTGCCGTTGCGTATCTCGCCCATGATGGCGATATTGAGCGAGATCGCTTCATGATCGGTGGCAGAATATGGCTTGTAGTAGCGCGTAACCACCGTCGAGACAGTGTGTTCATTGAGATTTTCCAGCGCCTGCTTGATCTTTTCACCATCGGTCGAGTTGGCCTGGTAGATCGCGAGCGATACGAGACGCAGCGCGTCGTAGGTCTGTGCGGCCGCCACCGCCGAAGGAATGTGCGTCACCTTGTTGATGCGGCGGTAGGCCACCGAGAATTGCGAACTGTTCGAGCTGGCATCGTTTTCGACATAAGTCACGACGGTGCGGGCGCCTTCGGATGCGCTGCCGGCCTTGACCATGAACTGGTCCTGTGACAACGTCCATGGGCCGACGATGGTTTGCCGAAGCTGCAGGCGCTCTGCGGTCTTGGCCACATTGGCCGCGTCGCCTGCCAGGCAGTACAGCACGATTGCCTGGGCATTGGTATCCTTGATGCGGCGCAATTGCGCGCTGAGGTCGGCATCGCCGACCTTGAAGCTTTCGACTGCAACCGGCTTCAACCCGCGCTTGTCGAGCTCGGCCAGCAGGTTTTGCTTGCCGGCCATGCCGTAGGGGCTTTCGTCATGAATCACGGCGATATGCTCCAGCTTGCGCCGGTCGATCAAATCATTCAGGATCACAATAGGCTGGATTAGGTCGCTTGCGGCAGTGCGGAAGACGTAGCTCGTCGGATACGCCGGTGGCATGAAATTCTTGGTTACGGCGGCGCCGGTCGCGGAGCTTACAATCAGCGGGATTTTCGCTTCCTGAAAGACCTTGGCGGCAGCGAGCGCCACGCCGGTATTGCCGAAACCGACCACGGCAACGACTTTCTCTTTCTCGATCAATTCCTTGGCTATCGCTACGCCTTTTTCGGGATTGGCCTGGTCGTCGCGTTCGACGAGTTCTACCGGGCGGCCCATGATGCCGCCGATCTGGTTGACGTCGGCAAGAAATACCCTTCCCCCGCCGATGATGCTCTGGCCATTGTCTTCCGAACTTTTCCCGGTAACTGGGCCGACGACGCCGATGCGTATCGGCGTCTGGTCTGCCAGGACAGCAGTGCTGAAGCACGTGGTCGCCATTGTGGCTACGAGAAATGACTTGGTGAAAATTGACACTGCGATCTCCTGACTGTCTGGCCGTAATCTGTGACCGGGCTGGTGATGATTTCTCTAATGCGATGAGGAATACTGGCGGGTAGCCATACTACTTCAGGGGTCAAACCTTGGCAACTGGCAATATTACCAATGACAAGGGCATGAATGTTGGGTTGATTGATATTTAGATATCAACATTGTGCAGACCAGCACTCAGCCTGTTATCAAATCGCGGCAGATTTGAGCGACTGCGACGACCGGACGATTCTTGTGTTTTTTGTAATGACATGGCACGATAGCTGACGCCGATGCTTACGTCGCGAAACGAGTTCGCGGAACAAGTTCGCGGAACAAGTTCGCGGAACAAGTTCGCGGAACGA
>FSYV01000324.1_pt1 | contig 17340 bp, 17 predicted proteins | sample 1638641 | NCBI WGS metagenome assembly FSYV01 (sample SAMEA3914813, study PRJEB12502) | metagenome | biome: forest; material: soil | place: Canada | collected 2011-07-07 | depth 0.3 m
ACCTTATCGAGGTCTGCTTTGAAAGGCACCTTGACGTCGAGGTTCTTCACCGAGCCTGTGCGTCAAACAATTTCTGGCTCGGATATCAATCTTCAAGTTGTAATGGCAATGGCCCCTGTCCTGATGTGAGTCACCCGCGTCACGCGCGCCGGTGCTGCGCATGCAAACTTATTGGGCAATGCCCTGCAACCAATCTCACAATGAGGCCTTGTCGGCAACGCGCGCATCCATTCCTTGAAGCGATCCTGCTTTTCTTTCATCAAAATCAAACTCTGTAACTGTCAGCTTCGTCTCACTTGCGCCACGATACTGTCAACGTGATATTCCAGATGCGATACGATTTAACAAATTGCTCGCGAATCACATTAACAGCTAGTTGCTGCAGTGAAAACTGTCATTTCTATCAGGGTGCGAGTTACCACTCGATTAGAGCGCGCTACCAGAAGTTAAGCCGAACTGATCCGGAGAATGGCACCCGTATCGGTCGAAACGGCGCGGGCCGAAGGCGATGAAGTAAAATAGCTTGTCGATGGCATCGCAATGACGAACCTTGTTGCGCGGTGCGTGGACTCGCATTTTTTTCGAAGGAATTTTTTGAATTGTCGCTGAACAGCAAACCAATAGTCGCACTGGATGCAGATGGTGTGTTGCTGAACTATCATCATAGTTATCGCACCGCATGGCAACGCGCGTTCGGCGTATTGCCCGAGCTTGCCGACCCTGAAGCCTACTGGCCCTATGATCGCTGGGCGGTGCGGCGCCTTGAGGGCGAGGAACTGAGTCGCCTGCGCGCCTGTTTCGATGAAGATTTCTGGACCACCATACCGCCCGTGCCAGGCGCGTTGTCGGCCTGCCACAACCTGCATGATGCCGGCTTCGAGTTGATTTGCGTCAGTGCGATTGCCGAGAAATATCAGGATGCGCGTTTGAAAAACCTGCGCGAGATCGGCTTTCCCATCGAACGCGTCGTTGCGACGGGTGCCGACCAAAGCCAAATCAGCCCCAAGGCGGCCGCCCTGCGGGAAATCGACCCGGTGGCATTTGTCGACGACTATCTGCCCTTCCTGCGCGGCCTGCCGGAATCGGTGCATGCGGCGCTGGTGCTGCGCGAGCCTAACGGCAGTCCCAACAGCGGCCCTGAAATGTTGCTGGCGCATTCGCAGCATGCGGATCTGGCCGGTTTTGCCCAGTGGTGGTTGGCGCGCTGATGTGCAGGGATCACGTGGCTGTCCCTGGTCTGCCATACCTGCGCGCACAGCACAACCTGCTGTTCATTCATATTCAGAATACTTGCGCGCGTCGCCGCGCACCTTGTCGGCTGGATACTTTTTGCGATTGAGTTCCATCTTCTCGATCAATGCGTCGTAAAGATCGACGTCGAGCCGGTCCGCCAGTTGGATGAGGTAGGCCAGCACATCGGCTAACTCGTGGCGCACCGCTTCCAGCTTCTCGGCGCCGAGCTCTTCTCCTTCGCCCGTAGTGAGCCACTGGAATGGCTCAAGCAATTCACTGGCCTCGACACTCAACGCGGTGGCGAGGTTCTTGGGCGTGTGAAATCCCGACCAGTCGCGCTCTTGCACGAATTCGCGCAGCAGGTCGCGCAGGTTGTGCAGGTCACTGTGTGCTTTGGGTTGCGGTTCCGGTTGTGGTTCAGGCGATGTCAATGTGCGTTCCTGTAGTGAGGCGCGATCGTTGATTGCCCCCTGTTGCGGGTCGCAATTGTGGTCCGCCGGGGCTATGCCGCCTGCTTCGCGAGCAGCATATCAATCTGCTTCTTGCAGTCGGTGAGGTCTTTCTTGTCGAGTTTGCCCAAGTCTGACTTGACGCGCTCGAAGCGCGAGCGCGTCACTTCATCCTTCAGGCCGTCGATTTTCTTTTTCAAGTCCTGCAATTGCTGCAACTTGGCGACGTCCTTGGCACCGGCGCTCTTGCCGGCGCGCTCATTGATCAGCACGTCGACAGCATCGACCAGCCAGCCGATCTCCTTGCCATAGCTGACGCTATTGACGATATGACGCTCTTTTTGCGGATCGCTGGAATTCTGCTCGTTGACGACGATGCCGGCAAATGTGCCGTTAGGCAAGATCGGCTCATTCAAGATGCCGGTCGGCATGAAAGACTGCATTTGCTTCTGCCACCATTGCAGCATGGTGAAAGGGCCGAGCACTGGATCGGATACGAGTTCGCTGGTCATGATTGCTCCCTGGTGAAGTTTTCCCCCTGCTTTTTTCCTTGCTGATTCTCGTCTTTGAATTTCTGCATTTCTTGCACTTGAATTTAGCATGAAGTCAGTGCATTCCGATAGCGCCGCAGCGACAATGCGGCAGAAAACTTTGCAAACGATCGAGGGTTACTGCTGTGCATGTGCGCACGATGCCGCTAACCATCAACTTGACGCCAAAACACCTTCCGGCAATTCCAGCACACCGCTACCCATCGGCACGACCTGGCCGGCCACCCGCACGCCCAGGCTTGTATCGCCATAGACGGTAGTGATCAGCTTGCTCGGCCGGTCGACGAAACGCCCTTGATTGAGCACGATGGGAAGATCCTTTTCGCGCAAGCCATGGTGCACCAGATAGGCGCCGACCGGCCCGGCGGCGCTGCCGGTGGCGCTGTCCTCGACGCGCCCGTCGTTATCCCAGGTACGGCCTTCGCATTGTTCGATATCGAGCACAAAAACAAATTTGGCGCCCACGCGCGCCAGTTGCGCTTCGAAATCGCGCACCACGATCGCGGCGCGCCCGATGCCTTGCCTGAGCGGCACGATCAGGTAGGGCAAGCCGGTGGATACCACTTGCAGGGGCAATCCCGGCGCCAGGTCATCTGCGGTGAGATTGAGGGCGGCCAGCAGATTCGGCCACTGGGCTGCGGCCAATGGCGGCCCGAATTCGGCCTCACCTTGATCCATTTCAGCGCGCCAGCCTGTGCCGTCGTGGCGGCTCGTCACCGACACGGTCTTTTGCTTCGTGCGGATTTGCAATTGCGCCACGGGCTGGTTGGAAAAATAGCGGCGATGCGCGTAAATGCTTGCCCCGATGATCGGGTGGCCGGCGAAATCGAGTTCTTCTTCCATCGTGAAAATCCGCACGCGAAAGACGCCCGGTTCCACATCGCGCCAGATGAAGATCGATTCGAACTGGCGCATTTCACGGGTGATTTTCTGCAGCATGCCAGAAGGCAATTCGGCTTCCAGCGGAAATACCGTCAGGCTGTTGCCGCAGAACGGCGCTTCGGCGAATACGTCGAGCAGTGCATAGGTCAGTTGATGCATCGTAGTGGTTCCATTTTCTATACAGGAGTATGGTGCCGAAAGCCTAGCCCATGGCGTGGCCGGCAACCTTCACGGCATTTACCGAATTTACCAAACATTAACAGCTATTTACATGCCGCCATCCTATAATCTTGGCAGATATTGTTCCGTCCTGCGCAGAGCTTCACGGCATGCCGGGGGCGCTGCGGCCATACCCACCACATAGAAAGCACCTGATGAACGACTCCAAGCTCCGGCAATTTTTCCTGCAAAAAAAATCTGCACTCGTGGCGTCCGCATCGCTCATCGTCGCGGCGCTTGCCGTGACTGCACTGGTCGCCGGCTGTGGCGGCGCGCTCAATGCATCGATCGGCGGCACCGTGGCGGGGTTGTCCGGCGGCACGACAGTGGTCTTGCTCAATAATGGCACCAACGCATTGACGGTCAGTGCCAATGGCACGTTCACGTTTTCCACCCAGATTACCGCCGGTGATGCTTATGATGTCACTGTCGAGACCCAGCCGGTCGGCGAAACCTGCACCGTGACCAATGCATCGGGCACGGTATCGAACAACAGTGGCGATGTGACCAATGTTACCGTCACCTGCGATGCGACCACCACGGCCAGCAACTATGTGCTGGGCACGCTTAGCGGCATGAGTTCCGGCAATACGGTGGTTTTATCTGACGGCACCGACACGTCATACACCGTGAGCGCCAACAGCGCGTTCGTCTTTCCGACCGCATTGTCGGCCGGCACCGCCTATAGCGTGACCGTGGTGACGAATCCCAGCGGGCAGACCTGCACGGTGACCAATGGCAGCGGCACCATGCCATCGAGCGGGACGATCACGACGGTGGTCATTGCCTGTCAGTGATCTGGTTGGCGCAGCATCAGCGGGGCCGGGCGTTTTGCGAACAATTCGTCCGGCGTTGTTCGGCACAAGAATGGTTGCTGCGGTATATTGATGGCATTTTCTTACGATCGCATACCATCATGATATTCCGCTCCACGCTGTTGCGCCTTGCCCCGTTATTTGCGTTTGCCAGCCTCACGTTGCCTGCCGCCGATTGCCTGGCGCAACAAATCAGTTTCCCCACCATCACATTGACGGCGGGAATCAATCAGATCCACGCAGAAGTGGCAGCGACCGCTGCCGCGCGCGAGCAGGGGTTGATGTTTCGCCGATCGCTCGCCTTGAATGCCGGCATGCTGTTTGATTTCGAAAGGCCGGCGGAAAAAGTCTGCATGTGGATGAAAAACACCTTGATCCCGCTTTCGGTGGCGTTCATGGATAACGACGGCGTGATCCTCAACATCGAAGACATGCAGCCGCAGACCGAAGACAACCATTGCTCCGCACCCAACAAGAAAGTGCGCTACGCGCTGGAAATGGATCTCGGCTGGTTCGCCCAAAAACACATGGCGCCGGGCGACCGGATCAAGTCGGCACCCAATAGCTGACCGAAATTGTCCGCTTTGCGCCGCGCGCCACGCTGGTTGACGCTGCGCGGCGCAAGCCTTTGCCCCGTTTGCCGGTGCGATAAATTTCGGCAAACGCTTGCGCATACTCGATTCTTGGTTACAATCTGGGTAAAAGATAACCAGACTAGGGATAAGCTTGAATCGATCGCATCTTGTCGCGTTTGCCGACGCGTTCTTCCTGGCCGCCCTGCCTGGCGCACGGAACATCCCACTTTCCAAGGCCTGAATTGCTCGACGGCCGCTTATCATTGACGACTCCCGAAGGCATCCGCCTCTCGCTGACGCCTGCCGGGCCGGGCGTGCGCGCGTGGGCTTGGGCGATCGATCTGGCGCTTTGGGTGGGCTCGGTGATGCTGCTGAGCTTCATCGCCGCTTTCCTGGGCAAGGTCGGCCAATGGTTGATGATGACCTGGGCCTTCGTTTCGTACTGGGGCTACCCCATCATTTGCGAGGTGTATTTCAAGGGCCGCACCATCGGCAAGCGCGCCGCCGGCATCGAAGTGCTGCGCGCCGACGGCTTGCCGGTCGGATGGCGCGAATCAACACTGCGCAACCTGTTGCTGGTGGCCGATTTCCTGCCGGCGCTCTATATCACGGGACTCATCAGCATGTTGTACGACGATCAGTTTCGCCGCGTCGGCGATATTGTCGCGCGCACGCTGGTGGTCTACAGCGACAAGGCGCAAACCCGCACAGCCTTGCCCAAGGCCGTGCCGCTGCCCCTGCCGTTTCCGCTCACGCCGGAGCAACAGCGCACACTGGTCGACTTGTTTGAACGCGAACGCTCGCTGCCGCCGGGACGGCTGGCCGAACTCGGCACCATTGCCGAGGGGCTGACCGGCAAGTGCGATATCGAGTCGCTCGAACGCATGCGCAGCTATGTCGCGGGATTGGTGCAATGAAGCAAAAGCAATTTGAAGCCGAACACGCCGAGCTGTGGCGCGAAATCGACGCCATCGTCAATGACGTCTCGCTGGAAACCGAGCTGTTGCCCTCCTATTACCGGCGCTTGTGCCAATGCCTGGCCCTGGCCTCGCAGCGCGGCTACTCGCCCACGCTGACCGACTACCTGCGGCGCTTGGTGTTCGAGTGTCACCGCCGCTTGTACGGCATCAACGTCGCGCGGCCGATGGTATTGCGCGCGTGGCTGAACCGCGACCTGCCGCGCCGCGTGCGCGAGGAATGGCGTTTGCTGTTGCTGGTGGCGGTCGCTTTCTGGGGCGTCGGCATCCTGTGCGGCATGCTGGTGTGGTGGAAGCCGCAACTGGCCTACAGTTTCATGCGGTCGGCGCAGCTGGCCCACATGCACGACATGTATCAGCCCGGCAGTATCAACGTCGGCCGCGGCGGTAGCCAGGGCGATCTGGCGATGTTCGGTTACTACATCTGGAACAACGTGTCGATCTGCTTTCGCACCTTCGCCGGTGGCTTGTTCGCCGGCATTCCTGCATTGTTGAGCGTGATCTACAACGGCATCAACATGGGTGTCGTCGCCGGCTGGCTGAGCCTCGATCCCACCACCCGCAGCACCTTCTGGCCCTTCGTCGTCACGCATTCGAGCTTCGAGCTGACCGGGCTGATGCTGTCCGGCTTGTCCGGCATGCGGCTCGGCCTGGCGCTGATCAAACCGGGGCGCCTGAGCCGCCGCCACGCGTTGCAAGCAACTGCGCAGCGCATGTTTCCGGTCATCGTCGGCGCGGCGCTGTTCACCTTCGTTGCGGCATTTTTCGAAGCGTTCTGGTCGGCCAACACCTCGGTGTCGGATACCGCCAAATACGCCGTGGCGGCCGTGTGCTGGACAGCGGTGCTGGCCTACTTCCTGTTCGCCGGAAGGAAGGGCGGCGATGCAGCTTGACAAGCTGGAACTCGACTTGCGGCCGCGCTCCAGCGCACAGGCGCTCGACCTCGGATTTGCCTTGCTGCGCAAGCATGCCGGCAACGCGTACCCGGCCTGGCTCGCATTGTGGCTGCCGCTGGTGGCCATTTGCGCCGCACTGGCATTCTGGATGCCGGAGAAATATGGCTGGTTCGTCCTGCTCGCCTGGTGGCTGCGGGCCTTGCCCGAGCGTGCGCCGCTGTACGTGCTGTCGCGCCGCGTGTTCGGCGAAGAGGTGACTTGGCGCCAAGCCTTGAGGGCGTGGCCGGCGCAACTGCGCGGCGGCTGGTTTTCGATGCTGACGTGGCGGCGAATTTTCGCGCCCATGCGCAGCCTGTTTGCCCCGATCTGGCAACTGGAAGGCGCGCGCGGCAAGGTCGCTGGCGAGCGCCGCCGCGTGATCGGCCGCAACGGCACCTTTGCCGCCGCCGCCTGGTTCGGCATCGCCTGCTTCTTCTTCGAATGCGTGCTGGCATTCGGCTCGCTGGCGTTCATCGGTATCTTCCTCAGCGACGAGAATGCCATCAACCCATTCACCCTGATCGCCCACTTTTTCCAGGACGCGGTGGAAAGCCGCACCTCGATTGCGCTGATCTTCGGCGCGCTCGCATTTTCGGGCGCCGTCATCGGCCCGATTTTCACCGCTTGCGGGTTCACGTTGTACTTGAACCGCCGCGCCACGCTGGAAGCCTGGGACCTTGAAATCGCGCTGCGCCAGATTCACGCGCCTGCCAGCAAGCTTGGCAATCCCGGCAATCCGGCCACCCATCAACGCGTCGCCACGCTGGCCATTGCGCTCGCGGCCGGCTTGCTGATGTCCTTCGCATGGCGGCCTGAAACGGTCACCGCCGCAGAGACTGCTCCCAAGGCATCGCCGGCTGCAACCTCGCCGGCCGCGACCTCGCCGGCCACGACCAAATGCGATGTGCCCGATGCGATCAAGCTGCGCGAGGCAACGCGCAAGCCCGACCAGAATCCCGAGCAGACCAAGATACGCAAGGAAGTCAGCGCAATCTACGATGGCGACGAACTGCGCACCTATTCCTGCGTCGAACGCTGGACCCTGAAAGACCTTCCCGACCTCAAGCAGGACGCCAACACGCCTTTAAAACCGTGGAACCTCTCGTGGCTGGCAAGTGGATTGCAGGTGTTGCTGATCGCCGCCGTAGTCGGCCTGATCGCCTGGCTGCTGTATCGCTACCGCGACAAGTTCGGCGGATTCGGCTTCGCGCCGACGCCACGGCGCGCCACCGAAATCGCCGGGCTCGACATCCGTCCCGAGAGCCTGCCCGACGACGTGGCCGGTGAAGTCATGGCATTGTGGCGGCGCGGCCAGCGGCGTGAAGCCCTGGCCCTGCTGTATCGCGCGACGATTTCCCGCCTGGTCCACGACGACGGCTTGACACTCAACAATGGCGCGACCGAGGGCGATTGCACGCACGCGGTGGAACGCGCTTGCCGTAGCGGACAATTGAGCCAGGGCCGCATGAAGGCCAGTACGCTGGTCACGCAATTCTGGCTACGCGGCGCCTACGCCGGCATCTGGCCCGACGACGGTGCGCTGCAGGGCGCCTGCGGCACATGGCGCACGGAATTTTCCGACGCACCGCACAAGGGGCAGGCATGAGCGGCGCGCGCGTGCGGACTTCGCTGATCCTGCTGCTGGTGGCACTGCTGGCTGCGTTTGCCGTGTGGCTTTTCTTTGAATTCTTTGAAAAGCGCTGGATCCCGATCGACCGACCGACGCCGGCGGCGCAACAAAATCCGATGCTGGCGGCGACGCACCTGCTTGAGCGCCATCGCCACCCGGTCAGAATCGAGCCGACACTGAGCGTGGCGCTGTTCAAGGCGCTGCCGAGCGGAACGATTGTGCTGCCGGAAAACAGCGCAACGGTATTGGTATCGCAAGCCAACCGCCTGATGGATTGGGTGGCCGAAGGCAATACCTTGATCATCACACCGTCGTGGGCCCGCGGCGTGCCGGCGAGCGCGGCAAAGCCGGGCGCGGCCAGGCAAGACCCAGCCGGAAAGGGCGCACAGGACGACGGCAAGAACAAGCCCGCAGCGAAATTGCCGCCGCCGAGCCGCGACCCGGCTGCTGCCGTCGCGCTGGCGTCGCTGAGCGAGCGCTTCGGGGTGGCGCGCACTTCCGCATCCGTCCCGCCGCTGCTGTGCCGCAATCCGCTGCGCCACGCTGATCACAAAGCCGGGCTCGATTTTGAAGCGGCAGTAGGCAAGAAATTTACCTATGTCGATTGCGTTGCCACGATAACCTTGCCCGGGGCGGCTTATCCATTGCGCCTCGATAATTCGACGTACAAGCTGAAAACGCTGGATCCGGCTGCGGTCGACAAGGCGGACGACGACGACGATGACGACGACGAGGCACCGGCGCCGGCGAACAAGGCAGATAGTGCGCCGGCTTCGGCTCCTGCTTCAGCTCCAGCTCCAGCTCCGGACGATGCCGGCGCCAAGCCTGCAGACGCGACCGCACCGCAGGACCACCCTGCGGCCACGCTGCCAACCGCACCCGATGGGACGCCGGCGCTCTTTGCCGACAACGACGCCAATGCGGTGCGCGCCTACGCACACGGCAAGGGCAGGGTGGTGATCATCGCGCAAAACTATTTCAACAATGGCGCGCTGGACAACTACGATCATGCCGAATTGCTGCTCGGCCTGGCCGACCTGAACCGGCTGGCGCAGGCCGTCACCTTCATCCAACGCATCGACGTGGCGCCGTGGTATAGCATCCTGTGGGCTGCCGTGCCGTACACCATCGTCGCACTGGGCCTCTTCCTCGTGCTGCTGGCATGGTCGGTGGCGCGCCGCTTCGGCCCGCTGGTGCCGGAGCCCGACGACCGGCGCCGCGCGCTGATGGAGCATGTCGACGCCAGCGGACGCTGGCTGTGGAAGAGCGAGCGAGGGCGCAGCATCATGCTCGATGCGGCACGTCGCTCGACCGAAAAAGTCCTGGCGCGCCGTGCGCCGGAATTGCGCAAATTGACCGTCGAACAGCAAGTCGTGCGGCTGGCCGAATTGTGCAAGATGAGCGTGGCCCAGGTGGAGCGCGCGCTGCTTGACGCGCCGGCCCGCGTGCCGATCGAATTCACCCAACAGATCCAATCACTTCAACAGTTGAGAAAACACTATGAGCGCTAACGTGGAGTCAACCGCATCCGGCATCCCTGCCGACCGACTGCAGCAGGCGACCGATATCGTGTCGCGCATGCGCGAGGAAATCCGCCGCGCCGTCATCGGTCAGCAAGTGGTGGTCGACCAGGTCCTCGCCTGTTGCCTGGCCGGCGGCCATGTGCTGATCGAAGGCGTGCCCGGCCTGGGCAAGACACTGCTGGTGAAGGCGCTGGCCAAGACCTTTGCCGGCGAGTTTTCCCGCATCCAGTTCACCCCGGACCTGATGCCGGCCGACGTGATGGGACACTCGGTATTCGACATGCGCAACCAGACCTTCAGCGTGCGCAAGGGGCCGGTGTTTACGCACTTGCTGCTGGCCGACGAAATCAACCGCGCGCCGGCCAAGACCCAGTCGTCGCTGCTCGAAGTGATGCAGGAGCGGCAGGTGACGATCGAGGGCGAATCGCATCAGCTGGCTGCGCCGTTCATGGTGCTGTCGACGCAGAACCCGCTGGAGAACGAAGGCACTTATCCGCTGCCCGAAGCGCAACTCGACCGCTTCCTGATCAAGGTGCGCATCGATTATCCGAGCGAATCCGAAGAGCAGGAAATGCTGCGCCAGGTGACGCGCAATCGCGTCGGCGACGGGCTCGACGTGAGCCAGGTTGCGACCCTGGTCAAGCCCGAGACCATCGTGGCGTTGCAGCAGATCGTCTCCAAGATCCGCGTCGACGATGCGGTGGCCGATTACGCCGTGCGCCTGGTGCGCGCCACGCGCGACTGGCCCGGCATCGCCATCGGCGCCGGACCGCGCGGCAGCATTGCGCTGGTGCGCGTGGCGCGTGCGCTGGCATTGCTGGCCGGGCGCGATTTCGTCATTCCCGACGACGTCAAGGCCGCCGGTTTGCCGGTGCTGCGCCATCGCGTGGCGCTCTCGCCGGAGAGCGAACTCGATGGCTTGAGCAGCGATGAATTGCTGGCAGGCCTGATCGAGCAAACCATCGCGCCGCGTTCCTGACCTGACAAATTGAACTGACAGATTGAATCAATGACCCCGTCGCGTTCCCTGCTGATTGCGGTATTCGTGTTGGCGCTCCTGGGCGTCGGGACTTACTTCGTGCCAGCTGCCTTGCTCTATTGGTGGGGTACGGCGCTGGCACTCGGCGTTATTGGATTGGTCGATGCGCTGCTCGCGCGCCGTGTGCCGGCCGTGCGCGTCGAACGCCACGTGGCAGGCGTCTGGCCGGTCGGCATCTGGGGGCAGGCCAGCGTCACCTTGCACAATGAAGATACGCGCCGCCTGAAAATCGAACTGTTCGACGATTATCCGGCAAACTGGAAGTTCGAGGGCTTGCCGCATCAGAGCGCGATCGTGCCGGGGAATTTCGTGACGATACTGTTTCGCCTGCTGCCCAAGCAGCGCGGCAATGCGCATTTCGGCGCGCCGCACCTGCGCATCGTCTCGCCGCTCGGCCTGTGGCGCCGCCTGCATCGCATCGGGCCGGAACAGGACGTGAAAGTGTTTCCCGATTTTTCCCAATTGCTCGGCTACACCTTGTCGGCCACCGATCGGCGCGCGCCGGCGGTCGGGGCGATCCGCAAGCGGCGCCGGGGCGAGGGGACCGACTTCCGCCAATTGCGTGAATACCGTGACGGCGACAGCATGCGCTCGATCGACTGGAAAGCCACGGCGCGCCAGCAAAAACCGATCAGCCGCGAGTACCAGGAAGAGCGCGACCAGCAAGTCGTGTTCCTGCTCGACACCGGGCGCCGCATGCTTTCCGAAGACGGCGCCTATACCCATTTCGACCATGCCTTGAATGCCGTGCTGACGCTTGGTTTCCTGGCGCAAAAGCAGGGTGACGCGGTCGGCCTGATGAGTTTCGGCGGCGAAATGCGCTGGATCAGCCCCTACAAGGGCCGCATCGGGCTGGACCGGCTATTGTCCGGCGTGTACGACCTGCAGCCGGCCGAAGTCGCGCCGGATTACACGCAAGCCGCCACGATGCTGCTGTCGCGCCTGAAGAAGCGCGCCTTCATCGTTCTGATCACCAACCTGCGCGATGAAGACGACCAGGCCATGCGCGAAGCCTGCGAATTGCTGGCGACACGCCATCTGGTGTTATGCGCGAGCATGCGCGAGAAGGCGCTTGACGCCGCAGTGTCGGCGCCGGTGGTGGCATTTGCCGACGCCTTGCGCGCGACGGCGACGGCGCATTATCTGGAGCAGCGGGATTTTGCCATCAAACGGCTCGGCATCCGCGCCAGCCATCTGTTCGATATCACGCCCGAGCAATTGAGCATGACGCTGGTGAACCGCTATCGGGATATCAAGGAAAGCGGACAGCTATAGGAAATGATGCAGCCGGACTGCCAGCTTCGGCAATCCGGCATTCCACATCGCTTATGGGTTGGAGTTTTGCGCAGGTTGCGCTTGCTGTTCCAGTTGAGCAGCCTTGGCACGCATCACATATTGTTGATAGGCGGGAATGGCAACTGCGGCCAGGATGCCGAGAATGACAAACAGCAGCGGTACGATCGCCACTAGGGCCATGCCGGGAGGATTCTGTGCTGGCATCGGCCCGAATCTGTTGCGGCCATTGGTGCCTGGCGCAAACCACATGTACAAGGTGAACAGCAAACCTACCAGCGGCACGAACAGCAGCAGCGATAGCCAGCCGGTTTGATCGAGGTCGTTAAGCCTGCGCTTGGCCAGGACAAACATGTAGACGACCATCGGTATGTAAGACAGTATCAGCAGGATGCCAAACAGGGTGCTGGCGACAGGGGAATGCCTGAACAACAGCGCCCCGATACCCGCAATGACGGCAATGGCGACGATCCAGACGAGCGCCATCAAACTGCCGTAGCCTATGTAACGTAGCCTGCCGATGCGGCCGCCCATGGCAAAGATTTGCGGCTGGTAAGTGACGTTGTCGGCGATTTCTGTAATTTCTGCGCTCGGTGCGGAATACGGATTATCCAAAATACCCCCTTGTTTGATTGGCGACCATACTTGAGTTGTGCTTTATATTCTTGAGATCCCTCCTGCGACTGCCTTGATAATTTAGCATAGTTTCCTTGCCGTTTGGACAATTTCGATTCCAGAGAGCATGACTTGCGCCGGGTACCGGCTTTTTGGGCCGTCACGACCCTGTCACCGTACCCCGGCTATAATAGCGCCTCAGTGCAGGGGGTCTGCGCGGCCGATATTGGCCCGGACGGCGCCACCTGCAAAAAGCGCATAGGCAAATGACGAGACATTCGTTTGCATGGACGGTAAAAGCGCGAAGAATAGTCGCACAAGCTGCGATGCCAGGCTGGTGATGCCGCCCACGACGTGGTGCCGGTGGTCCGCCAGCCGATGATAATGCAAGACGATAGGGAGTTAGCCGGTCTGCGCGCGCTATAGCGGCGCTGACCCGTAGTGAGGCTGCCTGCGGCATCCCGCAAAAGTGGATGCGCGCAAACGCCTGGTGTCAATGCACCGGGGCGTTCGAGGGCGGCCTCTTAAGGAAAGAAATTGTTAGAAAAACTGCTGCAGTTGAAACCGGATTCCGCGCTGTCGACACCGCTTTACCTGCAACTCGCCAGCAAACTGACGGTGAGCATCCATGGCGGCTGGTGGCGCCCCAATGAAGCGCTTCCGGCCGAGCGCATTCTCGCGGAAGTTCTGGCAGTATCCCGCTTCACGGCGCGCAAGGCCATCGATTTGCTGTGCGAACGCGGCATCCTGCAGCGGCGCCACGGATCGGGCACCTATGTCAATGCCAATGTGGCGCGCCCGTTGTCGCGCCTCACCAGCTTCAGCGACGAAGCCAGGCAGCGCGGCCTGGAGCCGGGCTCGCGTTGGCTGGTGCGTGAGATCGGGGTTGCGTTAAAGGACGAGTGCCGCGCCTTGGGCTTGCGTGCCAACAGCCCGGTGTCGCGCCTGAAACGCCTGCGCACGGCGGACAATGTCGTGGTGGCGATCGAAAGCACGACGGTTCCCGCGCATTTCCTGCCGGACCCCGGAGCGGTTGGCGACAGCCTGTACGGTTACCTGACCGACCGCCAGGCGCAGCCGGCGCGCGCGCAGCAGCACATCCAGGCAGTCAACGCCAGCGCAGAGCATGCGCGCCTGGCCAATATCGAGCCGGGCGCCGCCATGCTGTACATCCGGCGCGTCGCTTATTCAGCCAGCGGCGCCGCGATTGAATTGACGCACTCGTATTTCCGCAGCGACCGCTACGATTTCGTTGCCGTGTTGACGCCAGGCCTGGCTACCACGGAGTTGGCTGTCGCCTAGGCGCGGCAGCCCCAGTTTCATTTGCGCGCCTGCAGCGCAATCTTGACGGCCATGCCGGCCAGCACGGTGCCCATCAGCCAGCGCTGCATGGCCAACCAACTCGGCCGCACCGCAAGAAAGCCGGCAATCGAACCGGCCGCGAGCGTCACCAGGCCATTGACGGTGATGCTGGTGGCCACCTGGATCAGCCCCAATTGCAGCGACTGGGCCAGGATGCTAGGCCCATCAGGATCGATGAATTGCGGCAGCAATGCCAGGTACAGCAGCGCAATTTTCGGATTCAGCAGATTGGTGAGGAAGCCCATCAGGAACAGCTTGCGCGGACTGTGCGGCGGCAACTCGCGCACCTGGAACGGCGATTGTCCGCCCGGCTTGACCGCCTGCCAGGCCAGGAACAGCAGATAGAGCGCACCGCCGAAACGCAGCGCATCATAGGCGAACGGCACGGCAAACAGCAGGGCGGTAATCCCGAATGCGGCGCAGATCAGGTAAAACAGGAAACCGGCTGCCACACCTGCCAGCGAGATGAATCCCGCGCGCCTGCCCTGGCAGATCGAGCGCGATATCAAATAAATCATGTTCGGCCCGGGCGTGAGCGCCATGCCGAGAGCAAGCGCGCTGAAACCGATCAGCAGGTGGGACTGGTGCATGGGTTTTCCTTTCAAATTTCGGGAAATCGACTCAGCCGCCAATTTTACGCGAATGACTGGATTTGCGTGTTTTTGTAAATGCCGGGCAACTTGACGCCATGATCATGCAATCCTTGTGCGCTTTACGGTAGACTTCCCTGCTTGTGGCACGCACCGCAGATTCCTGCCGGTGTCCATTACCTGGGATGAAATACAGTGAACAAGATTTTGTCGGCAATGTCGCTTACGTTGACCTTGGCCCTGGCTGCGGCGAGTCCGTCTTCGTGGGCCGGGCTTGAATCGGGGGTTGATGCCTACAATGGCGGCAACTATGCCACGGCCATGCACGAATTGATGCCGTTGGCCGAGCATCGCAATGCCGAAGCGCAGAAATATGTCGCCATGATGTATGCCAACGGCCAGGGGGTCACGCAGGATGACACTGTGGCGGTGGTGTGGTACACCAATGCCGCGCTGGGCGGGAACACCGATGCGCAGATTGCCCTGGGCGACATGTACGCGGCAGGCAAGGGCGTGCCTGCCGACGGCAGCATCGGCGCCTATTGGCATTGGCGCGCGGCGGTGGGAATGGTCGCGGTGGCGAAGAAGAATCTCGACGCCAGCCTGAGCAAAAATGCCGGCCAGCTCGCGGCGTCGGGCACGCCGACATCGGCGGGCGATAGCGGCTGCACCGCGCCGGCCTACCACGCCGATGCGCTGCACTTTGGCGAAGATTCCAGTGTCGATCTGATGTTCCTGCTCGATGTCGACGGCAAGGTGCGCGATAGCCTGGTCGCCAAATCGAGCACCTGGCCCCTGCTTGACCAACTGGCGCGCGATGCCTTTGCTTCCTGTTCCTTCGCTGCAGCAAAGCACGATGGCAAGTCCGCTCCCGGCCTGTTGAAAGCGACCTATACATGGAAGACCAAATGAAGCACTTGAATCGATCGGCTTACCTGGTCCCGCACAATTTGCGCCCGTGGCTGTCGCCATTGCTGGCGGCGCTGTTTGCCATCTCGCTGGCCGTCCCGGCGCTGGCATCGCCCGGCTCGGAACTGGCGCGGCGCGACTACGATCGCGGCAACTACACTGCCGCCCTGCAAAAATTGCAGCCGCTGGCCGATGCGGGCGACGCCGGCGCCCAGTCGCTGCTCGGCTTGATGTACGCCGAGGGCAATGGCGTGCCCAAGGACGACACAAATGCGTTCTCCTGGTATTGGAAAGCCGCCAATGGCGGCAACGTGCCGGCGCAACTCGCGCTCGTGGCGATCCATCGCGATGGGCGCGGCGTGGCGGCGGATCCCGCGCTTGCCAATTACTGGCAATGGAAAGCTGCCGACGCCTACCTGCAAGGCGAAAAGCGCAAACTGGAAGCGCAAGTTGCGCAGCAGACCTACCCCAAAGTCGACAAGGGCAACGGCCCGGCGACCATCAATCTGGCGCTATGCAAAATGCCGCCTTACCGCCAGACCGGCTACGGCTATCATTTGAGCGGCACCGTGCACCTGTTGTTCCTGTTGAGCGCCGATGGCGGCATCCTGGAAACATCGATGGTCCAGGGCAGCTCCTGGGGCACGCTCGATCACGAGATACTCGACAGCTACGCCAAGACCTGCACCTTCAAGCCGGCACGCAAGGACGGCAAGACCACGACAAGCCTGTATTCGCTGGAAACCAGCTGGAGCGTGGAGCCGTGACCTCACTCACGCCGTAGCGTGCCATGGCCGGGACAGAGTCCAGCGACATCGCAGCCTGGTTGCAGGAAGCGCTGGCCCTGCACCGGCGCGCCGACTATGGCGCCGCCGAACGGCTATACCGGCGCGTGCTGGAGCGCCAGCCACAACACTTCGACGCTTTGCATCTACTCGGCGTTGCGGCGCGCCAGCGCGGCGACCCGCAGAGCGCCGTCGACTTCATCAGCCGGGCCATTGCCGTCGATGCCACGCAGGCAGCGCCCTATTGCAATCTGGGTGCGGCCCTGCAGGATATCGGCGACAGTGCAGCGGCACTGGTCCAGTTCGAGCGCGCGCTGGCAATCCGGCCCGGCTACGCCATGGCGCACAACAATCGCGGCAATGCGCTGCGCAATCTGGCGCGCTATCAGGAGGCATTGCACAGCTATCGCGCAGCACTGCACCATCAGGCGGATTACGCCGAAGCGGCATACAACTGCGGCACCGTCCTGCATCGGCTGGAACGCTATGCCGACGCCGTGGCCAGTTACGATGCGGCGCTCGCCATCAAGCCCGGCTACGTCGATGCGTGGTGCAATCGCGGCAGCGCCTTGCACATGCAGCAGCATTACGATACGGCGCTGGACAGTTTCGCCGAAGCCCTGCGGCTGGACCCCGCTCATGCCAGCACTTTGTGCAATCGCGGCCTGGCCTTGCACAAACTGGGCCGCCATGACGACGCCATGCAAGACTACCGCACCGCGATTGCGCTACGGCCCGCTCATGCCGATGCGCATTTTTTCCTCGGCAACGTGCAGCGCCATTTGCAACAACCGGTAGAAGCCGTCGCCTCGTATCGCCGCGCGCTCGCTTGCGGCGCCGATGTGGAAATGGTGCAATTTGCGCTGGCTGCATTGGGCGAGGTAGTGGGCGCGCTGCCGCCATCTGCGCCGGCCCCTTACATCAAGGAATTGTTCGACGGCTATGCCGATCATTTCGA
>FSYV01000237.1_pt1 | contig 17318 bp, 11 predicted proteins | sample 1638641 | NCBI WGS metagenome assembly FSYV01 (sample SAMEA3914813, study PRJEB12502) | metagenome | biome: forest; material: soil | place: Canada | collected 2011-07-07 | depth 0.3 m
TCATCGTTCGCATCGGCTCGCGCGAAAGCGCGGCAATGCGGATCAGCATCCTGGGTTTGTTCAACAAGGGAGCCGGCATCGTCACGCCCTTGATATTTTCCGCCCTGATTCTATCCGGCGTTACCGGTTATTCGGACAAGGCCTTCGCGGCATTGGACCAGGGTGGGCGTGAGTTGGTCCGAGCCGAGCTAGCCTCGCGGCTGATTTTTCCCTATGCCGTGATGGCCGGCGGATTGTTTCTGGTCATGCTGATTGTCCACTTTTCCTCGCTGCCCGATTTGACGGAGGAAGACGATGAGGGCCAGGCGCCGCTCAAGCGATGGGGGCTTTTGCAATTTCCGCAATTGATTTTCGGCGTGCTGGCGCTGTTTGCCTATGTCGGCGTGGAAGTGATAGCGGGAGACACGATCGGCCTCTATGGCCGCCATCTTGGCGTACAGAATTTCGCCGTGCTGACTTCCTACACCATGGGCTTCATGGTGCTGGGTTATCTGTTGGGTGTGACGCTGATACCCAAATATGTATCGCAAAAAAATGCCCTCGTTTTTTCCGGCGCTTGCGGCATCTTGTGTACGTTGGGCGTTGTCATGGGATCGACAACCGACACGGAAGTTTCGCATTTTATATTGGGTTGGCTGGGCGTTCCCAGCGTGCCGGATACAGTCATGTTTGTCGCAATGCTGGGATTGGCGAATGCCTTGGTATGGCCCGCGATCTGGCCTTTGGCCTTGGATGGACTGGGCAAATACACGGCGAGTGGTTCGGCCCTTTTGATCATGGGTATTGCGGGCGGCGCTTTGCTGCCTATGTTATATGGTCGCCTGTCCGATACCGGAAACGGGCAACTGGCATATTGGATCATGCTCCCGTGCTATCTATTGATTTTGCTGTACGCGGTCAGAGGCCATCAAATTCGCCATTGGAGCAGTCTTTTCAAAACGGATTAAGCGCTCGGCAACGCAACCCGACGAACCCGGCACGAAACTTTCCATGACGGCGAACTTGCCATGAATTGCAGGTGAGGCCGTCGCCACCATGATTCAAGCAATTTTCCAATTCTTTGGCGTCTCGCGCAGGTTGATTAAAAATAATCGCGCGCTGGCAAATTCTGACCCCCGTGAACAAAACGCACCCCACCTGACAACTTTGACAGGTATGCCATAAATACCAAGTTCATGGGATTTTCTTCAGTCGGAACGGCGACTATAGTGGGTTCGAGGGTGTCAATGTTCTGCCTATCGCCAAATTGCCTGGCGCCGTAAATACTCTTCAAAAGAATTTCCCGAACACCCCAAAGTTCCCTTCGCATGCACCGAAGCTGCGTGGCCTCGCCACGTCCCTCGTCTTTGACGGCGCGTATCGATCGCCGAGGAAAGTGCGCGGTTTCACCATGCGACGGGGAAACGTCACGCAGATGACGCTGCGCCAACGGCCAGGTAATGCAAGCAGGAATTGCCGACATCAACCAACCATACCAACAGGAGCACATCATGCTACAACTTCGAAACACCGCCGCCGCATTGGCGCTGGTCTTGTTCGGATCTACCGCCTTCGCCGCGCCGCAATGCTACACCAGCTACGGCGGCGTCAAGCCGAACAAGCTGTACCTGTATTTCCCTCTCGTCGATGACCCAAGCTTTCCGGAATTCGGCACGCCGCTTGGGGTGCCACCGACGTCGCCGGCAAAGGCTTTCGACCTTGCCAATATCCCCAACTACACCGGCAACGTCGCCGATTTGCGCAATGCCGTCTACGACGTCGTGGCTGACGACTACTGCGAATTCAACGTCGAGGTGTTGCAGACCACAACCATGCCGCCGGCAACCTATCCGCGCCGCAGCATCGTCTCGATCGGCACCGACGATGGCACCGCAGCAGGCGGGCTGTTCGGCTTGACCCAGATATTGAACATCGGCGACAGCTCGCTGGTCGACTACGCGCATGAATGGGCAGCCACCTATCAGGGCCTCTACGGTGGGTCGGGCGGCGCTCTCAATGGCGCCAATTCGACCCTGGAACGTTGGGCCGACTCCATCGGCGGCACGGCGGCGCACGAAGGCGGCCATACCTATGGTCTGCAGCATAGCGACGGCTTGCCCGTTGCTCCCGGCGAAGACGCGTTGACGCGCCACATCATGGCCTCGGGCGACCACTACAGCGGCGAAGAGCGTGCCGGCTATCGCCGGCATTTCAGCGATCATGAGTATGCCGTCCTTGCGGCCAACGTCGGCCTCTCCGTGCAAACGATCTGGAACTGGGACTTCGTCAACCCCAACGCACAAACCGCAACCAAGCTCATGATGGACGTGCTCAGTTCGCAAAGCGCCCTCACGGTATCCGGCCCATACAACGGCCCCGAATCGCCGTGGGTCAACCCCACTGTCAGCGGCGTGCTCGGCACGCAATCGCTGCAAGGCGTCAGCTACAACCACTTCCAGGTCACCTGGTCCGCCGGACAGGCATGGGCCGGTCACGTACCTACCGGACCGGGGTCCTCGCCCGGCGCCTCCGGGCAAGTGCCCGGCGGTTCATCGTTCCACGTCGGTACCGGATTTGCCGGTGTCGATTACAACTTGCCCAATCCCATTCTCATCACCAATGTGACGCTGTTCGATGCAGCCAACGCGGCATTGTCCCTGCATCCGCGCAACGTGCCTTTCGACGCCGGCACGCTCGACGCAGCTGACGGTTCGTTCAAGATCAATGCCTTCAACGTCGGCGGCGCACCGATCCAGCTTGCCAGCCTCGAAGTGCAATTGCTGCCCAGGCTGCTCAGCATCAATGCCATGGTCACAGGCAATCGCCGCTTGTTCGACGTGCGCAACGCCCCCTTTGAATCCTATGGCGAACCGAAGATGATCAAGCTGGGACGCACGCTGGCCCGAGGACAAAAATTGGCCATCCCGATCGCCAAATTGAGCGATCCGCGCCAGGTCATCGAAAGAACCACTGCCGACGATTGCGAGCGCGCCGACCGCGTGAAAGGCCGTGACTTCGGAAGTTGCAAGCCGGGGATTACAGTCAGCCTGTTCCCCGCCACCACGACCCTGCTCACCGCCACCGTCATCGATCCAAAGGCCAGGCACTGGGACCCGAAAAGCCGCCGCTACATCGTCGGTCCGGTCACGACCCACGCCTACATGCAGATTGCCGGCACGCATCCCGACTTGAACAAGAACGGTGTGGACGACTATATTGATATCCTGACCGGCAAGTCGAAAGACGAGAACCATAATGGCGTGCCCGATGACGTGCAAAAACCCCGTGACAAGTAAATCTGCGCAGCAACGCCGTGTGGCGATCCCGGGGCTTGCGTCCCCGGGATCTCGATCGCGTCGGGTCGGCGTACTGCTCGCGGGCGGACTTGCCATCTGCATGGCCGCCGCTTGCGCGCAGGCGGCACCGCCAGGCGATGCCGGTGCCGAACAGGAATTCCAATACCCTGTCGCCCGGCGCGGCTGCACGCAGGAAGACGCCCCGGCGCTGGAACTCGTCCTCACCGCCAAACCGTTCAGCGGATTGGGTGACCCTGCCCCGCCCTACCTGCATTTTGAGATCAGCTCGACTCCGCGCGAGACGATACGCGCCGGCACTTACGCATTGATGCCGCTGCGGCGCGACGAATCGAAGCCGATACGCATCGTACGCGGCGCCTTGGTACAATCAAACCACGACAGCGATTGGCTAACCGGCAGCATCACGCTCGACGAGGTCATTCCCGGTCAGGAAGTGTCCGGTCGCTACGACGTTGCAACGAATTCGGGCAAGCACTTCAGCAACAAGTTTCTCGCAGTTTATGTACAGCGGATCAACGTCTGTGGATGAAGAGCGAGACTGGCATGCAAATTGATCGCCTTCAGGCGTATTGGAAACAGCGGCGATCAGTTTGCCCGTGGCGGCAGTATCTGTCACGGTGCAACCGGCGAAAAATCAAAACTCTTCCCAATCATCTTTCCCGGACGCCACCGGTCTGGCCGGTTCGCTCGCATACGCCAATCTCGTGGCCGGCGTGGCCGGTTTCTTTTTCAATCCGATGCCGACGCCGGCAGTCGCCCGGGCCGGGATACGGTTGACCGATGCCGCTTTTTGGTGCCTGGCGGGAGGGTTGGGCAGCGCGACGGCGTTGTCGACCTTGAACACATCGATGATTTCGGCCAGTGCCGCAGCCTGATCCTGCATACTTTGCGCAGCGGCGGCGGCCTGCTCGACCAGTGCCGCATTTTGCTGCGTCGTGCCGTCCATTTCAATGATGGCGTGATTGACCTGCTCGATGCCGGCACTCTGTTCGCGGCTGGCAACCGTGATTTCGCTCATGATATCGGTCACGCGCTTGACGCTGGCGACGACTTCGTCCATCGTGACGCCGGCTTCCGCAACCAGTTTGGAGCCGAGGTCGACTTTGTCCACCGAATTGCCGATCAATGTCTTGATCTCCTTGGCCGCGCCGGCCGAGCGTTGCGCCAGGTTGCGCACTTCGGCGGCGACCACGGCGAAGCCGCGTCCCTGTTCACCCGCGCGCGCCGCTTCGACGGCGGCATTCAAGGCCAGGATATTGGTCTGGAATGCAATGCCATCGATGACGCTGATGATGTCGACGATCTTGCGCGCCGATTCGTTGATCGATCCCATGGTGTCGACCACTTGCGATACCACCGTGCCGCCCTTGGCCGCGATGGTCGAGGCGCTCAGTGCAAGCTGGTTGGCCAGGGTGGCGTTCTCCGAATTCTGCCGCACCGTCGAGGTCAGTTCCTCAACCGACGCGGCGGTCTCTTCGAGCGAGCCGGCCTGGCGCTCGGTGCGTGCCGACAGGTCCATGTTGCCGCTGGCGATTTCGCCAGCCGCGTTGGCGATCGAATGCGTGCCGGTCTGGACTTGATTGACGATGCGGCGCAACGCGCTGTTCATCCCGTCGAGCGCCTGCATCAGGTCGCCGATTTCGTCCTTGCCCGAGGTGTCGATTTTGGTTGTCAGGTCGCCTGCGGCGACCCGACCAGCCACGCTCACCGCATGCTTGAGCGGCACGGTGATGCTGCGTGAAATCATGACGGCGGCAATGGCGCCGGCCGCCACCAGCAAGGCGCTCAGCAGGAACACCAGCCGGATGCTGCGGTCGTTGGCCTGGTCGATTGCGGCGGCGGTATCGTCGATGCTCTTGCGCTGCAACGACAACAATTCGAACACTTTGCCCTCGAAGGCTTTGCTGGCGGGCAGGAAGGTGTCTGTATAGGCTGCAGTTGCGGCAGCGCTGTCGCCGCCCTTGCGCAGGTTCATGACCTTTTCCCTGGCCGCGACGTAGCTGGCGCGCACTCCCGTGATTTCCTTGAACAGGGCCTTTTCCTGCTCACTGTCGAGGCGCGCCTCGATATCCTTGGTCAACTTTGTCGCCTTCGCCACGCCCGCCGAAATGACGTCGGAAAAACTGCTGGCCAGCGTTTCGTCGGTGCTGCGCGCAATCATCGAGGTGCGCGCGATCGAGGCATATAACAATACATACCAGTCCGACACAAGGCGCTCCTTGGCCACCGGCAGTTGCATCATCTGGCGCGTCGCTTCGGCATTTTTGGTGGCGTTGTACAACGCCAATCCGGTGGACGCGATGGACACCACCAGCAGGAGGGAAAAACCCATCATCAGACGGGTGGAAATGCGTGCGTTGGCAAGTATTTTCATGATGATCGTGAGCGTTATTGGGTGAGTTTTTTGGTCTACGTTTTCATCTACGGCGCGGGTCGGCGTCGAATCAATAGCTGGCCATGATTCTGGCCAATTCCCCGCTAGTCTGAAGCTTTACGACAGAGCGGCGCAATCGCTCGACAACATCGGGCGAAGTCTTCTTCGATACCAGCAGATACTGATATTCCCTGTCGAGGCTGACCGGCAATATCCTGATCTTGCCTTCCAGCCCGAGGCGATGGATTTCGGCGCGCAGGCCGAGCGTGTGACGGTAAAAGAAACGTCCGCGCCCTGCCATCAACTTGCGCAGGTTGGCCTCCTGGCCGGTTCCGCTGGCGTCGATGTCGAGGCCGCCGAGATTGTGCAATCGCATCGCCGATTCACTGCCGCTCATCACGAGGATGGTGCCGTTTGCGCCGAGGTGGCGGAGGTCGTCGAAGGAGCGGATTTGCACATTATCGTCCGCGTTGACCGCCATCGTGTAGTCGAGCGCATACAGCGGCGGCTCGATGAAGACACTCCATTGCTCGCGCTCGACACTCTTGTTGAGGCCGCAATAGGCGTCGATTTCGCCGAATTGCAGTGCGAGCTGGACACGACGCAGCGGCAGGCGGTTCTGGTCGCCGGAAAAGCGGATTTTCGGATCCACCCGTTCGATCGCGCGCAGGATGTCGATGCAGATGCCCGCGACGACACTCTTGCCGTCTGCACTTTTCACCAATTCGTAGCGCGGTGCGGCGTCTTCTTGCGCCGCCGTCCTGACAGTGATCGAAGCTGCACGCACTGCCGGCACGGTGAGCAGGCAGGCGGAAAATAGGACAACGAACAACCCGGCATGCGGCACGTCCGGCAACGCTTGTCGCATCCGTCCATGAAGAACGTGAAGGGCGCTTACAGCATGCCGGCCGGTCGCTGGTCTGCTCATGGTTGCCTGGGCAAGGTATCCGGCGCGCGCGCCGGGGGCGGATCGAGACTATTTTACTCCGTGTACCGCCGAGCGGGTCATTTTGTCGCTGCCCCGCCGGGAACTTCCGTACCCGCCACATGACCGTTTTTGCGATACAGGATCAACGTTGCGATCAAGCCGCACAATGCGGCAAACATCATCCACCAGCCGGGGGCGGCCTTGTCGTTGGTGGCGTGGATCAGACTGGTGGCGATCAGCGGTGTTGAGCCACCTAGCGTGGTAGCCAAGCTATAGGCCAGTGAAAAACCGGCCGTGCGCACTGCCACCGGCATCACTTCGGTCAGCGCCGCCACCATTGCGCCGTTGTAGCTGGCGTAGATGAAGGACAGCCACAATTCCACCAGCAGCATCTTGCCGAAGCTCGGTGCACTGACCAGCCACCACAGCACAGGATAGGCCGTCAAGATGGCCAGCACGGTGAACGTGACCAACAGTCGTTTGCGTCCGACCCGGTCCGACAGGGCGCCCATGATCGGTAGCCAGATGAAATTGGACAGGCCGACACACAGCGTGACGATCAGGCTGTCGGTGATGGACAGATGCAGCACCTGCTTGCCGAACGTCGGCGTGTAGACGGTGATGAGATAGAACGACACCGTGGTCATCAATACCAGCATGGTGCCGGCCAGCACGATGCGCCAGTTGCTGGCCATCGATTGGAATATCTCGCGCACGGCGGGGCGATGCTTGCGGGCGAGGAATTCGTCGGTTTCCTGCAGCGAGCGGCGGATCACGAAGATCACGGGGATGATCAGGCAGCCGACGAAGAATGGAATGCGCCAGCCCCAGGCCGCGACTTCCTCCGGCATGAGCATGGTATTGACCGCATAGCCGAGCGCGGCGGCGAAGATGATGGCAACCTGCTGGCTGGCCGATTGCCAGCTGACGTAGAAGCCTTTGTTGCCGGGTGTGGCGATTTCGGACAGGTAGACCGATACGCCGCCCAGCTCGACCCCGGCCGAAACGCCCTGCAACAGCCGTCCGATCAAGACCAGCAGCGGCGCGAGTATGCCGATGACGGCATAGCCTGGAACGAAGGCGATCAGGATCGTGCCGCAGGCCATGATGCCGAGCGTGGTGATGAGGCCCAGACGGCGGCCGACGCGGTCGATGTAGGCGCCCAGCACGATGGCACCGAGCGGGCGCATCAGGAAACCCGCGCCGAACGTGGCGAAAGTGGCCATCAGCGAGGCGAAATCGTCGGTGGACGGGAAGAACGTCTTCGAGATATTGGTGGCGTACAAGCCGAACAGGAAGAAGTCGAACATTTCCAGGAAATTGCCGCTCGTGACGCGGATGATATTTCCCAGTTTGGAAGAAGAAGCAGAATGCGTGGTGGGGTGCGTGGTTTTCACGTGCTGGTGTCCTGAATAGATTGGCGGCCCATGTGTAACCGTCTGCACGCGGCGCGGCAACTGCACGCCGCATGACTTTGCGTAAGGCTAGAAAGGTTCGTCAATGGAGATCTACGTACGATGGAGAACGGCGCATGACGGGCGCCGTCCTCCTTGCATTACACCAGACGGTTAGAACTTGTAACGTACGCCCGTTGCAATTTCGTACTCGTGATCGATCCCCAGAGCCGGATTGCCGCTCAGGTTCGTGCCATTGCCCTGCGCATCGGGATCGGAGATGCCGCCCGTGACTTTCACGTAATCCCACGCGAAGTAGAAGTCCGCCTGTTTATCCCAGTGATACACCGCCGCACCGTAGAGCGAGTTCTTGTTGCCGCTCGCGACGTTGGTGGAGACCGCATTGAGCGGGCTCAAAGCCGGAATGTAGGAGATGAACGGAATCAGGTTGATGCCGCCGGCCCCACCCGCGCCGATGAATCCGGCATGGTTGACGCGAATCGACTGGTAACCCAGCGAGTAGGTGGTCTTGCCCTCGTTCAGACTGGCCGAAAGGGTATAGGCATTGTCGGTACGCGTGCCGGCGGAATTGTTGACGCCCTGATCGGCCGTGTAATGGATGTAACCGGCGTTGACGCGGAACGCATCATTGAACACGATGTTGCCGCCGAACAGGATCGAGCTTTCCGGCAGGTCGTCGATGTTGACTTCGTTATAGGACAAGTTGACGTTGGCCTTGGCTGTCGATCCCAATGCCAGGTTGTTGTAGGCAATCGAAACCTCGTTGGTCGCGCCGTTCTTGACATCGCCGGGCACCGGGCCGCCCTGGCCGTTGTTGATATAACCGAGGTCAGGCACCCCGGCACCGAGCGCGCCGCTGCCGCCGGCACCCTGGAAGCCGAACGAGTGAGCCAGACCGACGACCCAGTTTTCGTCGAGTTTCTTCTTCCACACTGCAGCGCTATCCATGCGCGTGCCGCCACCACCACCCGAGTAATAAATCAATTGCTTGAAATTGTTGACGTTGGTGTAGCCGCCTTCTTTCAATGTCACGTCGGCGGAGCCGTACGGGTCACCCCAGGTCTGGGTAAAATCGCGCGTCAGCGTGTTTTGCCGGCCGAGTGTCAACTTGCCCAGGTCGGGGCTGTAGAAGCCCAGCCAGGCGTCGCGGTTGAATATACCGTTCGAGGTATCGAAGCTGCCGCTAGGCATTTCAAATTCGCCTTCCAGCTTGGCCATGATCTTCAAGTCGCGCAAGCTGCCGGCATTGCCGAGATCGTGATTGAAGTCGAAACCGTAGCGGTTGCCGCTGAACCAGGAAGTCTGGAACCCGAGCGTGCTGGCATAGCTGCCAGCCGGGGTGCCGCCGGAATTGCCGGTGTTCTTGGTGCCGCCGCTGCCGAGGCCGCCGCCGCCGTAAGGAATACCCGACACTTGTTGATTGTTGTCGCGGCTAATCGTGGCTTCGATGATGCCGTACAGGCGCAACGAGGTCTTGTCGTTGTCGAAGATCGAGATGCCGCCGCGGTTGCTGTCGTTGATCTCCTTGCCTTCCTGGTCGGTCTTCAAGGATGCGGGCACTTCTTTGGCCGGCACAACAGCGACCGGCGCGGCCTGCACCTGTGCCTGTGTTTTTGCCTGGGCCGCTTCCAGATCGTTCAAGCGCTTGCTCAGCATCTGGATTTGCGCCTTCAGGTCCGACAATTCGTCGGCCGCAGCAGGCGCGGCGATAAATGCAGAAGCGACGGCGAGAGCGATGACGCTGGCGGATTTTTTCAGATTGGCCGGCCAGGTGGAAGCGGATGCACTGGACGAACTGGTGGTATACGGATGGAATTTACTATTCACGGATTGTCCCCTATTTATAAAAATCGCAAGTCCTCGCTGCGTATCTCGTTGAACGTGTCATCGAGTGCTGCTGCAACGGGCTAACGAAGCAGAATGTAGAGTGCGCAAGCCTTCTATCAGCCTTCAATGTCGCGCCTCCACAATATTTTTCGCACGTTGTTGCCGAAATGCGACGCCAATTGCGCAACAAGACCGAATAGACCTGGCCTGGCAATAACGTCTCAAGCGCTTGGCGTGCATGTGATTGCTTGATTCATTCGATAGTGAGGCAGCGGTTCAAGGACTCAGAATGTAGAATGCGACTATGCCCTATCAATTTTCAATGTGGTTTTCCTGCGACAGTCGCGCGGACTGCTGGCTGATTGCGACGCGGATTGGAATTAAACTAGGCTTAAGCGCATGAAACTACTACTGGTGGAAGACAACCGCGATTTGTCTTCCTGGCTCACCAAACTCTTGACCCAATCCGGCTACGCCGTGGAACAGGCGTTCACCGGGGAGGAGGCTGCGCATTTCCTGTTGACCCAACGCTATGACGCGATCCTGCTTGACTTGATGCTGCCCGGCATGAACGGCCAGGCGCTGTTGAAAAAGATCAGAAGCATGCCGAGCGAAGTACCGGTGTTGATCGTCAGTGCGCTCGATACGCTGGGGGACATTGTGGAAAACCTCAACCTCGGCGCCGACGACTATATCGCCAAGCCGTTCGACATCCAGGAATTGGAGGCGCGTTTGCGCTCGTTGCTGCGGCGCTCCGGCGGCAGCCCCAATCCGGTCATCACCTGCGGCGCCTTGACGTACGACAGCAACTCGAAGAAATTCAGCAGCCATGGCAAGGACCTGAGCCTGACACCGCGCGAACATGCCGTGCTGGTGGCGCTGATCCGCCAGACCGGCACCACCGTCTCCAAGGCGGAATTGGCGGATCGGCTGTGCACGCTCGACGAATCGGTCTCGCCCAAGGCACTGGAAATCTATATCGTGCGCCTGCGCAAGAAGCTGGAGAATTCGGGTGCACAGGTCGTCACCCTGCGCGGTCTCGGTTATATGCTGACTCATGACGCTGCCGCGCATTAAGGTCAAGGCGCCGCCGCTCGGCAGTCTCAAGGCGCGCCTGCTGCTGTGGGTGTTCCTGCCGACCGTGCTGATCTCCATCGTCGATCTGATTGTCAGCTACGGCAATGCAGACCACATCGCGACGTTGGCGCAGGACCAGTTGCTCAAGGGGGCGTCGCGCATCATCGCGGAACAGCTGGAGAAGGTCGGCGGCAGCTACGAAATCAACGTGCCGCCGGCGGCGTTCGAGCTATTCGCCAATGAATACCGCGACCGCGTCTACTTCGCCGTGCGCAGCAAAAGCGGACTGTTGATCGCCGGCGACAGCGAATTGCCGGTCGATACCGGCGAACTGCAGGTCGAAGAGGAAAAATACGGCATGTCCGCCATCCGCGGCGAGCAAGTCAGGGTCGTGGCCTACAAGCTGTCGATCCCGAGCACCGACAGCGACGACTACAGCATCACGCAGGTAGCGCAAACGCTGCGCCGCCATGATGCCTTCCGCCGCGAACTGTTCCTCCTGACCATGCGCCAGCACCTGGTGCTGCTTACCATCGTGGTGCTGGGCCTGCTGGTGGCATTTCGCTGGATCGTCAGCCCGTTCCTGCGCTTTGGCGCAGAAATGAAAAAGCGCCAGCCGGGTTCGCTGGAAAAATTCGATGTCGAGAATGTCCCAACCGAACTGCTGCCGGTCATCGATGCAATCAATGACTACGTCGCGCGGCTCGACAACGTGCTGACATCCTACGAACAATTCGTCACCAACACCGCCCATCAACTGCGTACCTCGTTCGCGGTGCTCACTTCACAGATCAATTTTGCCCATCGCGACCCAGGCATCGACCCGGCGCAACAAGAAGTACTGCAGGCTATCCGCAAGACGGTGCGGCAAAGCACAAGGGTGGTCAACCAGTTGCTGGTGCTGGCTGCTGTCGAGCAGAAGCGCCATAACCGCCAGCGCGACAAGCCGATCATGCTGGCCGGCGTGGTCAAGACGGTGATGGAAGAACTGGCCGGGCTGGCGCATCAAAAGCAGATCGACCTCGGCATCGACGAATTCGACGACACGTCCACCGTGCTGGCTTCGCAAACCCTGTTGCGCGAACTGGTGTCGAACCTGATCGACAATGCAATCCAGCATATCGAGCCAGGTGGCGTGGTCACCGTGTCGTGCCGCCGGTTGGGCGAGCGGGTCGTGCTGCGCGTGGTCGACAACGGCCCCGGCATTCCGGAAGCGGAACGCGCCAAGGTGTTCCAGCGTTTCTACCGGCTCGACGACAACAAGCCGAACAGTTCGGGACTGGGACTGTCGATCGTCAAGGAAATCTGCGACGGGCTGGGCGCCGCGATCAACCTGGGCAGCCCCGAGAGCGGCAGCGGCCTGGTGGCGGAAGTGGTATTTCCGTCCGTGTCTGCCACGGCTGCGGGTGCGACTTGACGCACAATTGCGGCGAGTTGGCTTTCGGCGCGTCAAAGGTCGGCAGGGGGTGTTACCTTGCCGGTTGAAGAAATTCCAGCGTATAGGTATTTTGCAGATTGATGGTCTTGCCCTGCACTGCCTTGTCGAAATCGTTGAGTACCGCCAGCACATTGGCCGGGCCGCCGGCTGGCATGACACCATCGGCCGTGAACATCGTCTTGCTGCGCGCCAGCGAGGCGATATACTGTGCCTTGTTGCCGGCATAATATTCGCGCGGCATCTTCTCGGTGATTTCTTCTGCGCTATGGGTGTGGATGAAATGCAGCGCCTTGACGAAAGCGGCCACAATCCTGCGCGTCTCGGCCTTGTGCTGGTTGACCCAGGCGGTCGGCATGTAGAGGCAAGCACCCGGATAGCTGCCGCCGAGCGCGGCTTCGGATTCCTGCGGCGTGCGCAAATCGACCAGGATGCTCGCCATGCCGGACGCCGTCAATTGCGAAACGGTTGGCTCCGATACCATGCCGGCGTCGATTTTTCCCTGCGCCATCGCGGCCGCAAAATCCGGCCCCGCGCCCACCGGCAATGTCGTGAATTCGCTATTCTTCACCCCGGCTTTGACGGCCAGGAAGCGTGTGATGAAATTGGTCGAAGAGCCGAGTCCGGTCACCCCTACGGTCTTGCCCTTGAGGTCGGCCACGCTCTTGATGGTCTTGGCGGCGGCCCTCGACACCAGCAGCACTTCTCCGGGGGCCTGGTTGAATTGCAGGACTGACTCGACCTGCTTGCCGCGCGCCTGCAGATCTATCGTGTGATCGTAGAAGCCGACCACGCCCTGCGCCGTATCGAGCAGCATTTCGGTCTCGGCCTTGGCGCCGGTCGATTCGGTGAGAATTTCGATGTCCAGGCCAGTCTCTTTCAGGTAGCCCAGCTGTTCCGCCAACTTCACCGGCAGATAAATCTGCTTCTCCAGTCCCCCAACCATGATGGTGATTTTATCTGCAGAATAACAATCCGCGCTTGACGCCAATGCCAGTAGGCCAGCTAATGCCGAAAGCAGTACTCTCACTATTCTCCCCGCTTCTTTCAGAATATCCACTCATGCTGCAATACCAACATCGAATGATACCATCCCTGCATTTCTCGACTTGCATATTGAAAAAGGCCACATCCTGGCGGACCCTGCATTGTGCGGTTTGCCACGGCGTAGGCGAAGCGCAGCGAGGCATCGCAAAGAAACAGATCATGCGATATCGGCATGGCTCGCATGACTTCCCCCTGCATTGCTCCCTCCAATGGATGGCGAGGAGTCGACTGTGGCAGATCGACGTTTGATCATGAGCGACGTGACGGGTATTGCCGAAATCTTTGCCTATGCACAGTTAATTTCTATTTGACAACAAACTCCGTTGGCAGTTGTTTTTCCAGGCAGTCAAGGCGGTATTCAGTCAATGATAATTTGAAGGCAAACTCGTTCGGGGCTACACTGCATGAACCGCATTTCGATATGCATTGCGCCGGTCGCTGTGCGCTCGCAATTTTAGGGCGTCATCACCCCATCGTTTGACGGGTTGTTCATAACGGTCAATGGTGGTGTCAGACTAGCGTCAGGGACGGACAGGAATCCGGTAGGTGATGTCCATCGGAAATGGAGACGGCATGACACATGCAGTTAGAGGAAGAATGAGTGGGCGCGTTCAATCGCTGACTTGTCGATATGGCTGACCTGGATGAGAGCCGTAATCGACTGGTGGTCAAAATCGTCTACTATGGACCGGCGTTGTCGGGCAAGACGACGAATCTGACCCGGCTGCACGATATGCTTTCTCCCGAATTGAAGGGCGACATGATGACGCTCGAAACCGACGGCGACCGCACGCTCTTCTTTGATCTGCTGCCGCTCGGATTTACGGCGCCTTCCGGATTGCTGATCAAGTTCAAGATATTCACCGTCCCGGGGCAGGTTGTGCACGACGGCACGCGCAAGGCCGTGTTGTCGCGCACTGATGGCGTCGTGTTTGTCGCCGATTCGCAACGCAATCAGGCGATCAATAACGGCAGCTCCTTCGAAAACCTGCTGGCCAATGTTGCGATGGTGGGATTGAATCCGGATACGTTGCCGCTCGTCGTGCAATTCAACAAGCGCGATCTTCCCGAGATCTTGAGCGTTGAAGAAATCCATGCCCGCATGGCAAATGCGCCATGGCCCATATTTTTTGCGTCGGCGCTGGAGGGTTCCGGTGTGAAGGAAACCTTCGGCGCGTTGTTGGCCGACATGTACGATCGGCTCGATGCGGATTTTTCGCTCGCCGCGCAGCATCGTCTGTCACGCGACGCCTTCATCGGCGCGGTGGTGCGATAGCGATGGAGACCGGAATGCCGGAGAACGCCCTGTTCGATCACGATTTCACCCTGGCCGAGTTGATCGACAAGCGAACTGCTGCGAAGTTGCACACGGCACTCAGTGCCACTCTGGGCGCGGACTGGCAGGTCGTCGATGCCGATGGCTTGCCGTTGCTGGGCGCTCCTTCCGTGGCGAGCGGGCGCATGCTCACGGTGCCGTTGCGCCTCGACATCGAACAGGTCGGTACCCTGGTGGCCTCGGGCGTGTCGCATGAGCAGATCGCCGCCGCCGCACGCTGGATCGACATGATGCTGGAGCACGAGCGCCGCTACCGCATGGTGGCGTCACTTCACATCGAGACGGTCTCCGCCGATTTTGCAACATTGCAACGCAAGCACGCCGAACTCCAGGCGTCGGAGCAAAAATACCGCGTTCTTGCGGCGGAACTCGAAAGCCGCGTGGCGGAACAAGTGGAGATCATCACGCGCGCGCAGCGCCAGCTCTACCAGTCGGAGAAGATGGCTTCGGTCGGCAGTCTGGCAGCGGGAATGGCGCACGAAATCAACAACCCGATAGGATTCATCCGCAGCAACATGAATTCGGCCAATACGTATTTCGGCCAGATGCGACAAGTCTTGTCCGCCTGCCACCGTGGCGACCACGCGGATGCAGCGCGTTTTTGGCAGGATGCCGGGATGGATTTCGTGCTGGAAGATTTTCCCGGCTTGTTGAAAGAATCGATCGACGGCGCCGATCGCATCGCGCGCATCGTGGCGAACCTGATGAAATATGCCGGCATCGATTATGCGCTGTCGGCTCAAGTCGACGTGAACGATGCCATACGCACCGTGACCGGCATCCTGACCGATCAGGTTCGCGACGGCATTGCGCTCGACCTGGACTTGCAGCCACTGCCGAAGATCGATTGCGACCAGGGACGCCTCCATCAAATGCTGCTGGCGATCATGCAAAATGGCGTGCTGGCGATTGCCGACCGGGGAACCGTGCGCGTCAGCACCCGGCTGGTCGGGCGCGACATCCGTATCGCCATCGGCGACAACGGTTGCGGCATCGCGGCCGATACGCTTGCCCGCATCTTTGATCCGTTTTACACGACCCGCGAAGTGGGCAAAGGCGTCGGACTGGGTCTTACGGTGAGCGCGGATATTGCTGCCGCACATGGTGGACGCATCACGGTCGAAAGCGCGGTCGGGGTTGGCAGCACCTTCACCATCCATTTACCGCTTGCATCGGCGGGTCACGCATGAGCAAGACAAGCTACGCCCATCTCTTTACCGACGAGTCTTCGTCGCCGTCTGGCACGCCACCGGCGGTCGCGCCGTATCGGATCCTGTTGGTCGACGATGAACCCAATGTACTGTCCGCTCTGCGGCGCGTATTCCGCCAGGAGAATTACGACATCATCACCTGCGACGATCCCAACGTCGCCTTGGAACGATTGAAGCATGAGACGTTTCAAGTCATCATCAGCGACTACATGATGCCGGGCATGAACGGCGGCGAGTTGCTCAAACAGGCGCGCGCCGCGCAGCCGGGGACGATCCGCATCATGCTGACCGGTCATGCGGATGTCAACGCCGTCATCAGTGCCATGAAATCCGGCGCCGTCTATAAATTCATCCTGAAGCCATGGAACGACGACGATTTGCGTGTCACCATTGCGTTGGCGCTTGAACAATACGAATTGATCCGCAAGAACAATGCGCTCCGGCAGGACAATCTGGAGAAATCCAGGGAAATCGAGCAGCTTGCCAAAATCGGCGTTGCCAATCGCAGCCAGCTTGCCTTCATGCTGCTCAAGCAGGGCTTGCTCGATGCGCAGCAAATGCAGGAACTGGTGAAGCTGCAGTCGCAACGCAAAGAGCCGATCATCAAGTTGATCGTCGAGCGCGGTTGGCTCAGCGAAAAGGCGATCCACGATCTGCTTGGCAAGGAATTGAAGACCCAGCAAGTCTCGCTCGAGGAGTTCAGCATCGATCCGGCGGTGGCGTCGCTGGTGCCGGCCACCTTGTGCCGCCGCCAGCTCGTGATGCCTGTCAGTGCGGCCGGCAAATCTCTGACACTGGCCATGGCCGATCCGCTCGACGCCGGCATCATCGAAGACCTGCGCTTTATCACCGGGCTGGAGATTACGCCGGCATTGGCGCCGATCGGTGCGATCCTGAACAAGATCATCGAGGTCTACAAGCTGGGCACGACCGACCTCGCCGAGCTGGAAGTGGCATTCGGCACGCCCGACCCCTATGAAGGGATCGAGATCGTCATCGAAGACGATGGCGACGTGATGCTCGACGATCTCCTGCGCGGCACCGAGGAGCCGCCGGCCATCCGCATGGTCAATTCCATCCTGCTGGAAGCAATCCGCCTGGGCGCATCGGACATCCACGTCCAGCCGCGCGCCAAGAATGTTGCCGTGCGCTTGCGCATCGACGGGGTGCTGGTTGAAAAGATCCTGATCCCGCACAGCATGCACCAGTCGCTCGTTTCACGCATCAAGGTCATGGCCGATCTCGACATCGCCGAGCGCCGCCGCCCGCAGGATGGACGCCTGACGGTCAAGACGCCGAAACGCGTGGTCGACCTGCGCATCTCGACGCTGCCGACGATCAACGGCGAAAAACTGGTGATGCGGATACTCGA
>FSYV01000351.1_pt1 | contig 17171 bp, 12 predicted proteins | sample 1638641 | NCBI WGS metagenome assembly FSYV01 (sample SAMEA3914813, study PRJEB12502) | metagenome | biome: forest; material: soil | place: Canada | collected 2011-07-07 | depth 0.3 m
CAGGGAATTGACGAAGCGCTTCAAGGCGGTCGACGTCAATGTGATCGGCTGCGTGGCGCTGTTTGTCGCGCACTCGCCGAAGCAGGTAGCCAGGTAAATTCAACGCAACAACATTCCATCATTTTCATCACCCAGGGAGATATCATGAAAGAACAAGCCATCAGCAGCGCAACGACCACCATGAGCATACAGGCTGGCAAGGCGGCAGTCTGGAAAAAAGTGGGGTTTTATGAACACGTCAACAAGCTGCCGACCTGGCTGTTGCGCTTGAGCCTGCCGATCCCCCAAGAGGTCGAGGGACACCACGGCAAGGTCGGTGACACTTGCCGCTGCAAATACAGCGATGGCGGCTACCTGACCAAGCGCATTACGCGCATCGTCGACGAGAGCCGAATTGAATTCGAAATCATCGAGCAAAGCATACGTTACCAGGATACGGTCAAACTATTGGGCGGCTCGATTGAAGTCGAGGAAGTCGATGACGATCAGTGCATCGTCCACATGGTCACGCACTACGAAAACCATCTCGGCATCGCGTCGATATCGTCGGTTTTCATCAACAAGGTGATCAAGACCATGCATCGATTCGTCATCGAAGACATGCAACTGCAACTGGAAGGCGGGATTGCCGATGGGCAGGCATTGCCGGCTTGAGGGCAAACCGGGGCGTGGTCGGATGAGCCGCAGCGAGGTAGGTTGGGCTAACGCCGTATCAGCCCAACGTCCAGGAATATGAAGGAAATGCGTTACGAAGAAATGCCGGAGGTGGCATTGAAACGAATCATGTTCCTGATCTTGCGGACGGGGAAAGTTGGGCTGAGAAAGCGTTAGCCCAACCTACCTCGCTTGCAATCTCTTCCTCACGGCAAACGTTTATTTTTTCCTTGCAAATCGGGTGGAGTCCATAGATACCACGCTTGCTCCTAGCGACAAGGCTGATCGTCCTTTGATCAGCCACCGATTGATGGGTTATGTCACCCTCCGCGCCGCTTGACGGCATACGGCAGCACGAACAAATACAGGCCGGTGAGCAAGAGCAAGGCGAGCGGGAGCAGCGGCGAGTAGGTAACCCAGGCGGCAGGTTGACCTTGCGTCATTGCCAGGAAGTTGGCTGCGACGGTCAACGTAAAGGCAATCGACAGCCAGCGATGTGTGCTTCGAATCCAGTTGTTTGGCGGCGTGTTCATTCGTATCCCCGCCAACCTCAACGGCGCACCTCGATCATCTTCCAGCCGTTTCCCGAGGGGTCGCGGAAGCCGGCGTCCACGGTACCGTAGCGCTCCATCGGCTCTTGCGTGAACTCCACGCCCTGGCCGCGCATCCGATCATAGGCGGCGCGACAGTCGTCCACCACCAGCACGAGCGGTGGCATCGCGCCTTTGGCAACGATCGCACGCAGCGTCTGTGCTGTCGCTGCGTCGTGCACCGGCGGGCCGGGCGTGAACAGGCCAAGCTGGAACGAAGGCTGATCGGGATGCTGGACCGTCAGCCATCGGTAGTCGCCGTTGCCCACGTCCGTGTGCACGGCAAACCCGAGTTTTTCTACATAGAACGCGAGCGCTTCAGCTTGATCTCGCACATACACACCTGCTACCTGGATACCGTGATTCATTGCACCTCCTGTTGGTTAGGTGTCTTTTATATCACCGGCAGAACGGCGTCGCTTCTCCAAAACTGCGATCTTGAGGTCGGGCCGGTGTGCGGCGCTGAGTATGCAGGCTGGCACGCTGCCGAGTTGCTGTGCCGCAGCCCGTGCGCGCAGCCGGATTGCGCTCGGCGTGTCGCCGGTGATGTCGCGGAAAATGCGCCCGAACGTACCCAGGCTGCGCCAGCCGGTCTGGAATGCGATCTCGGTGATGGACAGGTCGCCGTCGCGCAGCAGCGTGGTGGCACGCTCGATGCGCCGCGTGAGCAGGTAGCGATGTGGCGGGACGCCAAAGGCGTCTTTGAATGATCGCGCGAAGTGGGCCTCGGAAATGTGGCTCACACCTGCCAGGCGCCGGACGGGCCAGTCTTCGTGCGAGGCGGCGTCCATCCGGTCCTTCGCCCGCAGCAGGCGCCGCAACAGGTCCGGGTCCTCGCTTGCGCGATCCCCGCTCATGGCGGTTTCGGATCCGCGCAAGGAATTATTTTAATTTCTGGCCGGCACTCCATTCGCCTCAGATGGCTCGCGTTCACGGCTCGTCTCCAGACATTGTTGGCCCAACCTGTTATCAATCGCAAGATGTCAATTTAACACGGAAATTGAATGGTATCCAAAAGCCGCCGACTTCCATTTCTTCGACGCGACAAGCTTGATCCATGCAGAGCTGTAGGTCGGATGAGCCGAAGGCGTTATCCGACGCATGCAAATGGAGACGCACATGCGTCGGAAGGCGCTGCGCTTTTCCGGGGGCGGCCATCCGACCTACCATTATCTTAACTGGCCGCATTCAGCGAGGTTGGGCTAACGCCGTATCCGCCCAAGTTCAGGAATCAAGGAAATGCGCTACGGAAAAATGCCGGAGGCGGCACTGAAACGAGTCATGTTCCTGATCTTGCGAACGGGGAAAGTTGGGCTGAAAAGCGTCAGCCCAACCTACCTAACTGTCCCGACTAACGCGCTCAGCCCCTTCGTTTTTCCGCTGCCGGTGCGCCACATGCTGGCCGATCAGCGTGCCGATAAACACCGCCATATAGAACTGCCCCATCACGGATTCCAGCGTGGCAAGGCTGCGCGCAAACGGGTGGATCGGCACGATATCGCCGTAGCCGGCGGTCGTCAGCGTGGCCAGGCTGAAATAAATCATCGCGCCCGGGGTCTCGATGTGGTTTGTCGGCAAATTTGCATAGGCGCCCGGAATCGAAACTGCCAGCCAGCCGTCGAGAACGGAAAACAGGATCGCGATATTGAGGTAGATCACCATCGCGCCCCGTATATGGTGCAGCGTGGTGGGGCCGTTCACGAATACCTTGGCCGCCACGATCAGGCTGACGCTGACGGAAAACAACAGCTCCGAAAGTGCCAAGACCGCCTGCGAAGCGTTCGGATCGGCCAGCAGCGGGCCGAGCGAAAATCCGCCCACGCACAGCGAGAAGATGAGAATGACCACCCGGCGCTTGATGTTGTGCGAAATGATGAAGGCCGAGGTCAGCGCCATCAGGGCCAGGCATAGGTCGAGCAGCCAGCGGTATTGGCCGTGGCCACCGTCGATCAAGGGGGCGACGATGAAGATCGCCAGCAATTGCAGCGACAGCAACAGGCTCAAACTCCATTCGCGCGAAGCGAACAGGTCGCGGATCAGCGGTGCAAATCGGCGCGGCGTTGTCATGATCGAGGCTCCTGGAGAGCGGGAAGATAAAGTGCAAACAAGAAAAAGGCGGGCGGCATTTCTGCCGGCCGCCTTTTCGGTTCAAGCAATGCTGCTTCCGGCGCTTACATCTCCAACGCCGGCGTCCCTTCCGATTCCACCGACTCTGCCACCTTCTTGTGCTCACCGGCCAGCGCCATGTAGAACGCGGGTACCACGAACAGGGTGAACAGCGTGCCGATCGACAAGCCGCTGAAAATCACCAGGCCCATCGAGTAGCGGCCGGCGGCGCCCGCGCCGGAGGCGACGACCAGCGGAATCACGCCGAACACCATCGCCGCGGTGGTCATCAGGATCGGACGCAGACGGATTCCCGTGGCCGCCAGGATCGCGTCGAGCTTGTTCTTGCCTTCCATTCGCTGGTGATTCGCCACTTCGACGATCAGGATGCCGTGCTTGGAAATGAGCCCCATCAAGGTCACCAGACCGATCTGGGTATAGATGTTGAGCGACGAGAACCCGAGGAAAATGAACATCATGGCACCAAACAGGGCCATCGGCACCGAGATCAGGATGATGATCGGATCGCGGAAGCTTTCGAACTGCGCAGCCAGGGCCAGGAACACGATGATCAAGGCGAACAGGAAGGTCACGCCGGTACCGCCCGATTCCTTCATGAACTGGCGCGATTGTCCCGAATAATCGACCGTATAGCCCGAAGGCGCGACTTCCTTCAAGGTAGTGCGCAGGTACTCGAGGATTTCGCCGTCGGACGAGCCGGTCACGCCCGAGATCGTGGCCGAGTTCAATTGCTGGAAGCGGTTGATCGATTCCGGCACGATGCTGTACTTGATGTCGGCAACGGTCGAGGCAGGAATCATCGTGCCGCTTGGCGTCTTGATGTTGAAGTCAAGGATCGCAGACGGATTCAGACGGTCGGTCTGCAACACTTGCGGAATCACCTTGTAGGAGCGGCCCGAAATCGCGAAGTAATTCACATAACCGCCGCCCAGCGCGGCGCCCAGCGCATTACCCACATCCTGCTGGGTCATGCCGAGCGCGGCAATCTTGTCGCGGTCGACTGCGACCGTGGCTTGGGGTGAATCGAGCTTGAGGTCCACGTCGGCAAAGTAGAACTTGTTGTCCGCCCGCGCCTTGTCCAGCACGGCTTGCGCCACGGTGTTCAGGTTTTCAAATGGTTCGGTGGTGGTAATCACGAACTGCACCGGCAAGCCCGAGGAACCGGGCAACGGTGGCAGCGGGAAAGCCGCAACACGGCCACCGGCGATACTGTTCCATTTTTGCTGCAGATCGACCTGCACTTGATGCTGGCTGCGGGCGCGGTCGCCCCAATCCTTGAGCAGTACGCCACCCAGGCCGGCATTGATGGTCGGCACGCCTGTCAGTTGGAACATCTGCTTGTATTCGGGAATACCCTTGGCGATGCCGTACATCTGCTCGGCATAGGTCTGCATCTGGTTCGCACTTGCCGTCGGCGAGCCGACCACCTGCGAGAACACCAGGCCCTGGTCTTCCTCGGGAGCGAGTTCCGATTTCGACATCTTGACCAGCAAGCCCAGCAACAGCAGGACGATAAAGCCGAACACGATCAGCACCGGCCAGGTCTTGAGCAGGCCGCCCAGGATCCGCGTGTAGCTGCGACGCACCTTTTCAAACGTCACGTCGATGGCGTGGGCAAACTTGCCGTTATCCTGCTCGGGGCTGAAGAAGCGCGAGCACATCATGGGCGAAAGCGTCAACGCCACCACGGCCGACACCGTGACCGCAGCGGCCAGCGTGAAGGCGAATTCGGTGAACAGCGCGCCGGTCAGGCCGCCCTGGAAGCCGATCGGCACATACACCGCAATCAGCACCACGGTCATCGCCAGGATCGGGCTGCCGAGTTCGCGCGCGCCGATCAGTGCCGCCTCGAACGGCGACTTGCCCTCTTTCATGTGCCGGTCGACGTTTTCCACCACGATGATGGCGTCGTCCACCACCAGGCCGATGGCCAGCACCAGCGCAAGGAGCGTAAGCAGATTGATCGAATAGCCCAGTATCAGCATCAGGAAGAAGGTACCGATCAGGGATAGCGGCATGGCGATCACGGGGACCACCACGGCACGGAAGGTACCGAGGAACAGATAGATCACCACGGTCACGATCAGCAAGGCTTCGACCAGGGTCTTGATCACCTCAACAATCGAGGTATTGATGAAGTCGGTCGAGTCGTAGACGATTGCACCGGTCAGACCCGACGGCAATTGCTGCTGGATCGCGGGGAAAGCCTGGCGCACGCGCTTGGCCACGTCGAGGATGTTCGCATCCGGTGCCACCTTGATACCGATGAACACGGAACGCACGCCCGAGAACGCCACGTTGAAGTCGTAGTTTTCCGAGCCGAGCGTGACGGTGGCGATGTCTTCCAGGCGCACCAGCGAGCCGTTGTTCTGCTTGACGATCAGCTTCTTGAACTCGTCGACCGAATGCAGGTCGGTGCCGGCGGTCAGCGGCACGGTCACCATCTGCCCCTTGGTTACGCCGAGTGCGGCGAGGTAGTTGTTGCTGGACAGGGCGCTGCTGACGTCGGCGGCGGTAATGCCATAAGCCGTCATCTTGCCGGAATCAAGCCAGGCACGCAGGGCGAACAGGCGCGCACCGAGCAGTTCGGCGGTTTGCACGCCTTCGATCGAGTCGAGCTTGGGCTTGACCACGCGCGACAGGAAGTCGGTGACGTTGTTGGTGGGCAGCGTGTCGCTGTAGAAGCCCATGTACATCGCGTCCGTGGTCTGGCCCACCTGCACCGTCAACACCGGCTGTTGCGCCTGCGGCGGCAACTGATTCTTGACCGAGTTGACCTGGGTGTTGATTTCAGTCAGCGCGCGGTTCGAATCGTAGTTCAGGCGCAAGGTCGCGGTAATGGTCGACACGCCCGACGTCGAGGACGACGACAGGTAGTCGATACCCTGCGCCTGGGCAATCGCTTGCTCGAGCGGCTGGGTGATGAAGCCGGCGACGGTTTGCGCATCGGCACCGTAGTAGGCGGTCGATACCGTCACGACGGCATTTTGCGTCTTCGGGTATTGGTTGATCGGCAGGCTGAACAGCGAACGCATCCCCAGCACCACGATCAACAAGCTCACCACCATCGAGAGGACGGGGCGTTTGATAAAGATATCGGTAAATTTCACGTATGGCTCCTTGGCAAGGATATCCGGGTCGAGTTATCCATGCTTAGTGTTCCTGGGGAGTCGGGTTCACGTCGTTGGCTGGCGTCACCTTGTTGTCGATCACGACCCAGGTGCCATTCTTCAGTTTCAACTGGCCCGACGTCGCAACCATGTCGCCTTCCTTCAGGCCGGTCAGCACGGCGACCTGGTCGCCGCGCGTCAGGCCGGTCGTCACGAATACCTGCTGCGCCACCAGCTTCTGGCCGCCGTCGGCAGGCTTGTCAGCGGGCTTCTCGGCGGGCTGCTTCTCTTCCTTCTTTTCATCCTTCTTGTCGCCTGTTGCCTTCTCATCCTTCTTCTCTTCCGGCTTGATGATGAACACGGTCGAACCGTAAGGATTGTAGGTGATCGCGGTCTGCGGCAGGGTCAGGTATTTCTTCTTGTCGCCCTGGTCAACCTTGACGTTGGCGAACATGCCCGGCAGCAGTTGGCGCTTGGGGTTGTCCAGCGTCGCTTCCAGTTGCACGTTGCGCGTGGCAGTATCGATCTTCGGATTCAGCGCAGTGATGCCGCCGACGAAATCGACACCGGCGTAGGCATCCGTCGAAGCCGTCACCTTTTGCTTCAAGCCGACCGCCGAAGCCTGCTTTTGCGGCACGGTGAAGTCAACGTAGATCGGGTCGATCTGTTCCAGCGACACGATCTTGTCGGCCGGGTTCAGGTACTGGCCCGGATTGACCGTGGTGATGCCCACCTGGCCGGAGAACGGTGCACGGATTGCCTTCTTGGCGATGGTGGCCTTTTGCTGGTCGACCAGCGCGCGCTTGCTCTTCAGGTCGCCGTCGTCGGCATCGACTTGTGCCTGGCTGATGGCTTGGGCAGAAAACTGCAGCTTGTCGCGGTTGAGCACGATCAAGGCCAGGTCGGCCGAGGCTTGCAGCGAATGCAGTTGCGCCACGTCGGTGTCGTCGTTCAACTGGACCAGCAACTGGCCCTTCTTGACTTCCTGGCCCGACTTGAAGTGCACGTCGCGCACCAGGCCGGCGATTTCGGTCGTCACATCGACGCCGCGCACCGGCACGATGCTGCCGACGGCCGAGATCTGCGGCTGCCATTCCAGCGCTTCGACCTTCATGGCGGTAATGGTTTGCGGCGCCGGCTTGGGGAAGCTGGCGAACATGTTCTTGAGGTGTAAGGCAAACCCCCCTGCCAATGCCGCTACCAGCAGCAAGACGAGTCCCAGCATGATGAACATACGCTTGGTCATGAAAACTTCTCCCTATTCTTCAAAATTCGGTTCATTCAGTTTGATATGCCTGGATTTACTTGTTGGTTGCCGCAGGCGATGCCTGCGCTCCGGCTTGAGCCAGCGCCGGCTTGTTCCACCAGCCGCCGCCGAGCGCCTGGAACAGCGCCGCCGTATCGGAATAGCGCGCCGCCTGCGCCTGCACCAACGCCACATGGGATTGCTGGTAGTTGCGCTCGGCATCGAGCAAGACCAGATAACTGATGCCGCCGAGGTGGAACTGGCGCGTGCTCAGGTCCATCGATTCGCGTGCGGTGGATTCCACTTCAACCTGGGCCTTGAGCGTATCGGCGTCGGACTCCAGCGCGCGCAGCGTATCGGCGACGTTCTGGAAGGCGTTCAATACCGTGCTTTGATACTGGGCATTGGCCTGGTCGTAGGCGGCAATCGCGGCGCGGCGCTTGGCGTTGAGCGCGCCGCCATTGAACACCGGCTGCAACAGCCCGCCCGCGATGCTCCAATAACTGGCGTTGCCGGAGAACAGGCCGTTCGGATGCAGGGCCTGGCTGCCCCAGCTGCCGCTCAAGGTGATCTGCGGATAGAGGTTGGCCGTGGCCACGCCGACCTGGGCGCTGGCTTCATGCAGCAGCGCTTCGTTGGCGCGGATGTCCGGGCGCTGGCGCACCAGGTTGGACGGCAGCGACACCGGCAGCTCTTCCGGCAGGTGCAACGATTCCAGCGTGAATTCGGGCATGCCCGCTTCGCTCGGCAATTTGCCGACATACACCGACAATTGATGCCCGGCCTGCGCCAATTGCTTTTCCAGCGCCGGGATCGTGGCGCGGGTCTGCGCCACCTGGTTGCGCTGCGTCAGCAGGGTCGTGCGCGGCACGGCGCCGACGGCAAACTGCTTCTCGATGACGGACAATTCCTTCAACTGCGAATCGAGCACGTCGTTGGTCGCTTTCAATTGCGCGCGCGCGGCCGCTTCGCGGATCGCCGTCACCACCACGTTCGATGACAACGTCAGGTACGTTGCTTCGAGCTGATAGCGCTGGTAATCGACTGCGGCGCGCGAGCTTTCGAGTTCGCGGCGCGTGGCGCCGAAGGCATCGATGGTGTACGAGACATTGACCGATGCGGAATAGACGTTGAACACTTCGCCGCTCGGCGTGAAGGTCGATACTGCCGACGCATGCTCGCGCTCGGCGCCGAGCTGGGCATTGACGCTCGGGTACAGCAGGTTGCCCGAATCGGCCCGGTAATTTTCTTCGGCCTGGCGCAATGCCGCCTGGGCGCCCGCCATGCTCGGGTTATGCTCGAGCGCCGCGCGCACCAGTTGATCGAGTTCGGCGGAATGGAACATGGTCCACCAGTCGGCGGGAATATCCTTGCCCGCGACAAACTTTTGCGCGTCGCCGGCAAAGGTCTTGGCCGATGCCGTTTCGGCAACGGGTGCGCCCGGCGTGTACGAATTGCCGGCATTGGCCGGCGCGTCCGGGGTCTTGAAATCGGGGCCGACAGCGCAGCCGGCCAGGGCCAGGCCAACCGCCAATCCCATCGTGGTTCGACGTGCCGCCGACGCAAACTGTAAACGCTTGAAAGTATTCAATTGCTCGACTCCTGAGGGAAAGCGTCCAGGCGACAAGAGCCCTGGAAAGGTGGTAACGGTGCGAAATTGACATTCATTTACTGACCGAGCCGTCAATTATATACAAATTTCGAAATTTGTCCCGCATCAAATTTCGGCAACCGGATAATATTTCAAGGCCCGTTCTTTGCGCATCATTTTGCAGCAAATATCCCCTTGACCCTGCTGACAATTGCTGCACAAGAAACGCCGATAAACCGATGGGTTTTGGGGTTTTCGCCCTCACCTGCGGACGGAAAGCATTCCGCGATACCCGATCGGCGCCGCGCATCACGTCAACGCAGTGGCGAATCCTTAACCCCGGCCCTGATCATGTCCACAAGTGGTGGCGCCACTAACTCCCCTCGCCCGCGGGCGGGAGAGGGAGAAAACATGCAGCGCCGCCATCGCGGCAACACGAAAAACTAAAAGTGATACCCCAGCACAGTCGTAAATACCGTCTCGGTGTTGGAGAAACTGACCGGACTCTTGGCCGCATCGCCTTCCAGTTTTTTCACGCCGAGGTTGGCGCCGACAAACCAATGCTGATCGAGGCGGTATACCGCCTTGACGCCGGCATCCAGGTCTTTCAGTCCGGCTTTCGGGGTAAATTCGCTGAAGCTGGAATTCGCCGCCTGGGTCGGGGTCACCCCGAAAAAGGTTTGCATGTAGTCTTGATTCGCCCAGGTCGCGCCGACATGCGCCGTCACCATCAATTTATCGGTCACCTTGAACGGCAGGTCCGCCCCGACATCCCCAATCAAGCCTTTATTGTCCGATCCCTCGAATTTTGTCACGGCTCCGCTCAAATTCAACCTGCCAAAATTGTAGGAACCGAACAATTTGAGGCCGGCAGCACCACTGATGTCGCCCATGCCGCGCAACCTGTCGTCACCGGTGGCAAAGATTCCGGAGGTCTTGTGGTCCGGACGGCCGGGGTCGTAAGCCAAACCCGCGCCGATGCGAAAATTATCCTGATGCCAATAGGCATTCAGGCCGTCCACGCCGAACGAGAACATGTCATCGTAGGTTGCCTTGACGAACGGCAACGCCATCGTGCGGCTCTTGTCGCTGCCTTCATAGGTCGGCCTTTCGCCAACCCCGCCACCGAGCGAGACATCCCAGCCATCCTTAACAGGCCCCATGCCGAAAGCACTCTCCTGCGCGTGCGCCATGGTCGAAATCGCCAGGCTGCTTGCCAGACAGGCCGCGAGTGCGACGACGCGCCGCCTGGCTGACGTGTCTGCGGGCATCTGCCGTGGATCGTGGGCCGACACGAGTGTTTTGTTCATGGGTATCCTTGAAGTTGGGATTGAAGAAAATGATTTCACGTCTTTCATGTTGACTTGTCGTCAGCACATCGGCGCCGGTCAAACGCAGTGAGTCAGCCGCGATTCTGATTGCAGAATTCTTACGAGATACTTTCTGGATGCCGGAAATCCCCCATCGACCACAAACAATTTCCGTCAGACAAGGATGAGCGCCGGAAAGTTCGCAGTAAGAAAGGCAGGCGCATGATGATCAAGCTTGTTTGGATCGGTTCGCCATGTGCCCGCTTATTCGCCTTGCCTTTCCCGATTGTGATCAAATGGTTCCCTTTATTTCTCCCTTGGTGTAAGCCCATGAGCCGAATCGCTCTGATCGAAGACCATCCGCGCCTGGCGCAACTCATATGCAAGGCATTGCAGCAGGTCGGCATGGCGGCGGATGTTTTTCCGCGCCTGCAAGCCGCGTGGCCTGAAATTCGCGATGGCCAATACCAGGTGATCGTGGTTGATCGCGGGTTGCCCGATGGCGACGGGCTTGATCTGGTACGGCGGCTTCGCGCGGCGCATTCTTCCATTCCGTGCTTGATGCTGACGGCGCGCGATGCGCTGCATGACCGCATCGACGGGCTGGAATCGGGCGCCGACGATTATCTTGCGAAGCCCTTTGAAATGGACGAGTTTGTGGCGCGGGTCCGGGCGCTGTCGCGCCGCCCGCCCATATCGGCGGCTGACGCGTTCTCCTACGGCGACTTGCGGCTGTTGCCCCAACAGGGGCATATGGCCTGCCTGGATGAACTCATCACCTTGCCCTCGGCTGAAATGCAAATCATGTTGAATCTGGTTCGATCCGGCGGCAAGACCGTGCGCCGCACCTCATTGGAGCTGGCGGCATGGGGGCTGGCAGATGCCGTCACGCCCAACGCATTGGATGTCGCGCTGCATCGGTTGAGAAAAAAACTTCAGGCGATCGGCTCCCAGGTCCGCATCGTCAATTCACGGGGACTGGGCTATGCGCTCATTGAGAAATAACTTCAAGCGCAGCTTGCGCCTGCGTCTGATGGTCACTTGCGCCGCAGGGATGCTGTTGACGGCGGCAGTGTTCATTTCGATATTTTCCGGCGCCTTCTATTGGCGCTTCGACCTGATTACGCGTCGGCATCTGATGCACAGCGCGAAGTCCATCGCGCAGCAAATGACGTTCGATGCGCATGGCAAGCCGCAAAAAATCTCGCTGCCGGAAAGCGAGCAATGGGTGTACGACGAATTGCCCAATGACATCGAATTTCGCGTGGTCGATGCGTCCGGCAACGTCGTCCCAACGCCGCAGCAGGCACCGCGCTTCCTGCCGGCATCGATGGGGCCGCCTTCGGACCAGGTGCCGATACGGCTTCAAATCGGTGGGCGAAACGTGGAAGTGGCCACCGTCCCCATCCTGCAATCGAATGGCGCATACTTCCTGCAAGTGGCGAACAGTGATCGCCTGCTGGACATTGCCGGTCAAGCGCTGCGCCGTCCCATACCGGACAGCATCCTGATCATGGTGATCATTTCCGTGCCGGCCCTCGGCGGCTTGATACTGTTTGTCTTGTCGCGCCTTCTGCGGCCGCTAAAAGCCGTGTCGGAAGAGGCATCGCACATCGATCCGCGCAATCTGTCGGCCAGGCTGTCGACGCAAACCGTGCCGAGCGAACTCTCGCCCCTGATCGATTCCTTCAATCTCGCGCTCGAACGCCTGGAGCAGGGGTTCCGCAAGCAGCAGCAATTCCTCGGGGCGGCGGCGCATGAGCTGAAAACCCCTCTGGCCCTGATGCGCGGGCAGATCGAAGTCGAAGGCATGGCAGATCGCGCCACGCTGCTCGGCGACATCGATGTGATGACGCGCCAGGTGCAGCAATTGTTGCACCTGGCCGAAGCCGCCGAGATACACAACTACAAGCGGGAGTCGATCGACGTCCATCACTTGCTGGCGGATGTCATGGCGTTTCTGACGCGCATGGCCGATCGGCGCGGCGTTCGCCTTCAACTTGGCCAATCGGGCCGATCCGTAACATGGAATGGCGACAAGAGCGCGATGTTCAGTCTCGTCAAAAACCTGATCGAGAATGCCATCCAGCACTCTCCCGAAGGAGGCATGGTCAATATGCTTATCGAAGGGCGGGCCGTCCTGAGCATTCGCGACCGGGGCCACGGCATTTCCCAGGAAGACGTGCCGCGCGTATTCCAACGATTCTGGCGCGGCCCGGATCTCGCGGGTGTGCTGCCGGTCGGCGCCGGGCTTGGCATGTCCATATGCGAAGAAATTGCGATTGCCCATGGCTGGCGTATTGAAATTGAGAATGCCGCGCCGGGGACCATTTTCCGAGTCGTCAATCCGGAACTGATCTAGCAATCGTTGTCCTTGGGGAGAGTGCGCAAGCATGCTAGACAAGCTTGCCGCTGCGCTCCATGGTCCGCAGCAATTCTCCGGCAGACGATTGCATCTGCGGGACCGACGCGATGATCTCTTCAACGAGCATCCAGCCGTCGCCTTGCCTGGATTCGGCCTCGGCGTTCGTCGGCACGGCGCCACTATGCGCGGCGTCGGCGCTCGCTTGCCACGCCGCCTTCAATGCCTGTTCGGCCTCGGCCGCCAGTGCCGCCATCGTCGTCGCGCCGACGGTGCCGGCCAGCCCCTTGAGCGTATGCAGGATGGGCAGCGCAACCTCGGCCGCGCGCTGCGCCGATGCCGATTGCAAGTGCGCCGCCATGGCAACAAGCTCGCCGGAAAACGCCTGTACGGTCCGCGCATAAAGCGGCACGAGACCACCCATCCGTTCCAGCGCCGCAACACTGTCGAAATATGCCGGGCCGGATGGCGGCGCCGGGTCGCCCGCTTGCGGCGCGGCAGCGGCGGAAATTGGTTCGTTCATGTTGGTGTCTTTCATGATCGGTTCGTTCATGACTGGTTCGTTCATGACAGGTTCGTCCATGCTGCGCGGTCCGAATTGCGACCCGAATTTCATCCCATCATCCAGTCTGGCGTGATGCAATATCAGTGCCACCAATTGGGCCAGCTCGAAGGGCTTGCCGATGTGATCGACCATGCCGGCGGCCTTGGCCGCTTCGCGGTCACCCTCCATGGCATTGGCCGTCATGGCAATGATCGGCGGCGCCAGCGCGCCAAGCCCGGCGCGGATCGCGCGGGTGGCCGTATGGCCGTCCATGCCGGGCATCTGGATGTCCATCAACACCAGATTCGGCAGCGGCTGTTCGCGTTGTTGCAGCCGATCGAGTGCCGCCTGCCCGCTATCGACCACCTCGACTACGGCGCCTTCATTGCTCAGCAGTTCGCGCGCCACCTGCTGATTGATCGCATTGTCTTCCACCAGCAACAGGTGCACGCCGCGCAGGCGGTGCAGTGAAACGGGCGCGTCCATGGCATCGCCGGCATGCGTCCCCAGGCGGGCGTCGGCCACGGCATTGAACAGCATCGATGCGGTGAACGGCTTGGCCAGCGTGCCGTCGAGCAAACCGACTGCCTCGACACCGGCCAGCTTTTGCGCCAGCAATTCACGCTCGTAGGCGGTCACCATGATGATAACCGGGGCAGCGACGCCATGGTCGACGAGCTGGCGAATCTGCCGGCTGGTTTCCCAGCCGTCCAGGCCGGGCATGCGCCAATCGACGAACATCACATCAGGGGGACTTTGCGTTGCCCGCCGCAACACGGCGGCGATGGCGTCCCGGCCATTGTCCACCGCGTCGACGCGCCAGCCGAACGAATGCGCCATGGAGGTCAGCACGTCGCGCGCGCTGGCGTTGTCGTCCACCACCAGGCATTCCAGCCCGCGCATGGCACTGCTGCCTGCAGGCGCGGCGGCGCCGGACACGGCGCCATCCAACGCTGCGGCAGGCGCACCGGCCTGCAACACGATGGTGAATTCAAATCGGCTGCCCTGCCCCAGCACGCTCTCGACGTGCAATTCGCCACCCATCAGTTGCACCAGGCGCTGGCTGATTGCCAACCCCAGGCCGGTGCCGCCGAAACGCCGTGCCGTCGATGCCTCGGCTTGCGAAAATCCTTCGAACAGGTGTTCCATGTGTTCCGCTGCGATGCCGATGCCGGTGTCGCGGATGGCAAACACAACGCGCATGTCGCCTACGCGCATGTCGGCATTGTGCAAGTCAGCATCGTCCCCGCGCTCCAGTTGCACGCGCAATTCGACCTCGCCCCGTGCGGTGAATTTGACCGCATTGCCGCACAGGTTCAACAAGACCTGCTGGATGCGCAAGGCATCGCCCACCATGCAATCAGGCAGGGCGGGATCGATCTTGAACACCAGTTCGACGTTCTTGCTGCCCACGTTGGAGGATAAAATCGTGGCCAGGTCGCGCAACAGTTTGTCGAAACGGAACACGTGCGCATCGAGCATGAGCTTGCCCGATTCGATCTTCGAAAAATCGAGCACGTCGTTCAACAGGCCGAGCAGCGCCCGCGCTGCCGATTCGGCCTTGCCGGCGTAGTCGCGCTGGCGCGCGTCCATGCCGGTCTGTTGCAGCAGTTGCAGCATCCCCAGCACGGCATTCATCGGCGAGCGGATCTCGTGGCTCATGTTGGCGACGAATTCCGACTTGGCGCGGCCAGCCTGCAACGCCTCATCCTTGGCACGCAATAAGTGGGCGTGCGCCGCGCGCGCCTCGGTCATGTCGGTGCTGCTGCCGACCCAGCATATCACCTCGCCCGTCTCGCCCTTCTGCGGCAAGGCGTAATTCTCGAACACGCGCCATGCGCCGTCGTGGCGGCGCAGGCGGCAATCGCAGCGGAACTGCGAACCTTCAGCCATGGCTTGCTGCCATTCCACATCGAATTGAGCAATATCGTCGGGGTGAATGATGGCCGACCAGGCGCGGCCGGCGCGCAGGCTTGCTTCGGCGACGCCGGTGTAATCCTGCCAATGCCGGCTGAGGAAATCGAAACGCCGGTCGGGCGTGACGGTCCAGACCATCTGCGGCAGCCCTTGTGTCAGCGAACGCCAGCGCGATTCGGATGCGGTCAGGGCGACGACGGATTCCTGCAGCGCCTCGTCCTTGCGCACGACCCTGGCGAGCGCGTGGTACTGGCGCTGTAGCGACAAGCGCGCGCCGATGAACAGCGCCGCCGACAGCAGGTAAAGGGAAAGCAGAAACAGGCCGTCGTTGCGCAACTCGTCGTACCACGGTGCAAGGAAGTCGTCTTTGGCCAGGCCGACCACGACATAGGCCGGATAGGCGCCGACCTTTTCCAGGCCGAAGGTGCGTTCGCGGCCGTCGCGCGCGCTGACCGTGGAATAGGTCGCGCTGCGCGCCGGGGAAGCCAGGATGGCAAGCGTCGCTGCGGATATCTTGATCACGCTGCCGATCGGGGTATCCGCAGCCTCGGGGTAACGATGCAGGATGCGATGTTTGTTGTCCAGCAAGCTGATGAAGCCATGCGGGCCGACGTTCAACGATGAAAACAATTCGCCGATCTTGGCATTGTTCATGTTGACGTAGGCTGCGCCGCCGAAACCGCCGTCGGGCAACGTCAGCGGATAGATCAGCGGAAACAGCAGCTCGCCGGTGATCCTCGACTTGACCGGCACGCCGAAAATCAGCTCGCGTTCCGCCTTGACCCGTTGGAAAAATTCGCGGATCGACAAATCCTGCGGGTGCGCCGGGTCGACGTCTTCGCCATAGATCACCCTGCCATCGGCGTCCGAACCCCGGATCGAGCGCGCCTGCGGGACACGCTCCTTGAGCGTACGCAGATAGTCGCTGAAGGCGGCATCGCTGAAATGCTGCTGCGCATGGCGCAGGCGAAATTCATCGGCAGCGTGGCGCAGCGTGAGATCGACCTCGCGAAAATAGGAGGCCAGGAAATTTTCCAGCGACAGCGCCAGGTTGTGGGAGGTTTCTTCGGCGCCGGCATAGTAACGTTGCCGGCTCTGGTACAAGGTCATGCAGACGAACGCCGTGACGATCACCAGCGCAGCCGCGAGCACGGCGCCCAGGGCGATCATTTGCTTGCGCATTTTCGGCAAAGAGATCAGCTTGTTCGGCATGTAGGATCTGTTGTCAAGATTGCTTTGCAGGCAGAGTACCACGGGAAGGAAATCGGATACTAATGCGAGCTGGCAATTCTCGAAGTGCCCTGGAGATTATTGATAGGCTTCGGGTTTTCTCTTCGCTCGCAAGTGGCTGATCTTTACCCACAAGTCGTGGTGCTGGAAACTCCCCTCGCCCGCGGGCGAGGGGTTCTATAGCAGCATGCGCTCGTGGGAGCTGCCACCCTCACCCCTTCCCCGCATCCTCATCCAGCTTGCGCAAAAACGCCATCTTCTCCGCAATCTTGCCCTCCAGCCCGCGCGGCACGGGCGCATACCAGTTCGGCTCGGCCATGCCATCGGGCAAATAGGTCTCCCCCGCCGCATACGCGTGCGGCTCGTCATGCGCGTAGCGATAGGCATGGCCGTAGCCGAGTTCCTTCATCAGCTTGGTCGGCGCATTGCGCAGGTGCACCGGCACCTCGCGGCTCTTGTCCTGCTTGACGAACGCCATCGCCTGGTTGAA
>FSYV01000328.1_pt1 | contig 17108 bp, 13 predicted proteins | sample 1638641 | NCBI WGS metagenome assembly FSYV01 (sample SAMEA3914813, study PRJEB12502) | metagenome | biome: forest; material: soil | place: Canada | collected 2011-07-07 | depth 0.3 m
GCACGTGGGTGGCGCATACCGGCTTGCACTTGCCGCAACGCAGGCAATCCTTGACGCTATTGGCGATCGCACCGATATCGCTTTGCTGCATGATCAGCGATTCATGGCCCATCAAGCCGAATGATGGCGTGTAGGCATTGCGCAGGTCGGCATGCATGCCGGGGAGATTCAACAGCTTGCCCTTGTTGAAGCGCCCTTCCGGATCGATGCGTTCCTTGTAGGCGCGGAAGGTGCCGATTTCGTCTTCAGTCAGGAATTCAAGCTTGGTAATGCCGATGCCATGCTCGCCCGAAATGACGCCATCGAGCGCGCGCGCCAGCACCATGATGCGCGCAACCGCCGTGTGTGCGACCTGCAGCATCTGGTAATCGTCGGAATTGACCGGGATGTTGGTATGCACATTGCCGTCGCCGGCATGCATGTGCAAGGCCACGAAGACGCGGCTGCGCAGCACGCGCTTGTGGATCGCCGACGTTTCTTCAAGAATGGGCTTGAATGCCGAACCGCCGAAGATCTGGCGCAATTGGGCGCGCACTTCAGCCTTCCAGGAAATACGGATGGTGCGATCCTGCGCGACGTGGAACAGCGTGGCGTCCGGCTGGGTTTGCAGGCGCTCGTCGAAAGCCACTGCAAGTTTGCCCAGGCCCAATGCGGCCAGTTCGGCCTTGGCGTCCCTCAACGGCGTATCAAGTTGGGCCAGGACGTAAGACCAGCGCGCGCGGGTTTGCGCTACCAGTTGTTCAGCCTGGTTGACCCGGTCTTCCAGCAATTCGGCCGCCGGAATATCGTCGCCATCGGCATCCTCGCTCTTGCCCAACGGCAGGTTGCCCTTGGCGAAAAACTGGGCCAATTCGTCCAACAGCTTCAATTTGTTCTGGATCGATAATTCGATATTGATGCGTTCGATACCGTCGGTGTATTCGCCCATGCGGTCGAGCGGTATCACCACGTCTTCGTTGATCTTGAAGGCATTGGTATGTTTCGAGATCGCGGCGGTGCGGGCACGGTCGAGCCAGAATTTCTTGCGCGTCTCGGGGCTGACGGCAATGAAGCCTTCGCCGACGTGCTTGTTGGCCATGCGCACGACTTCCGAAGCCGCCTGCGCGACGGCATTTTCGTCATCGCCGACGATATCGCCGAACAAGGCCATTTTCGGCAGCACGCCGCGCTTCGATTTGGTGGTGTAGCCGACCGCGCGCAAATAGCGCTCGTCGAGATGTTCGAGGCCGGCCAGGATCGCCCCGCCCTTCTTCGTCTCGCTGTCGAGGTAATCCTTGATTTCCACAATCGACGGAATTGCATCGCGCGCCTGGCCGAAGAATTCGAGGCAGACGGTGCGCGTATGCTTGGGCATCTTGTGCAAGATCCAGCGTGCCGAGGTGATCAGGCCGTCGCAGCCTTCCTTCTGGATACCGGGCAATCCGGCCAGGAACTTGTCGGTAACGTCCTTGCCCAGGCCCTTTTTGCGGAACACGCTGCCGGGAATTTCCAGGACCTCGCTCTTGAACACCTCGCTGGCACGGCCCTTTTCGGTCGGATGCGACCAGTCGAGCTGGAAGCGCGCCGTTGCCACGTCGTGGATCTTGCCGAGGTTATGGTCGAGGCGCGTCACATCGAGCCAGTCGCCGTTCGGGTCGACCATGCGCCAGCTCGCCAGGTTGTCGAGCGCTGTGCCCCACAGCACGGCCTTTTTGCCGCCGGCATTCATGGCGATATTGCCGCCGATGCACGACGCTTCAGCCGAAGTCGGGTCTACCGCAAACACGAAACCGGCCTTTTCGGCGGCATCGGCCACGCGCTTGGTGACGACACCGGCGCCGGAATAGATGGTGGCGTACTCGCGGCTCAAGCCCGGCAGCATGGTCAGTTCTACTGCGCCGAGCTGCTCCAGCTTTTCTGTATTGATGACGGCCGACAGCGGCGTGAGCGGAATCGCGCCGCCGGTGTAGCCGGTGCCGCCGCCACGCGGGATGATGGTCAAGCCAAGTTCAATGCAGCCCTTCACCAGCCCGGCCATTTCATCTTCGCTATCGGGCGTCAGGACCACGAACGGATATTCGACGCGCCAGTCGGTGGCATCGGTGACATGCGACACGCGCGACAAACCGTCGAACTTGATATTATCCTTGGCCGTATAGCGCCCCAGGACGCGATTGGTGCGCTTGCGCAAATCATAGGTCGCCTTAAACTCTTCGCCGAACTCGGCGACGGCCTTGCGCGCCATGCGCAGCAGCGATTCGACGCTGGCGCTACGCGACGCGGCCTGCGCATCGATTTGTTCGGCGGGGTCGGCAGGGTCCGCCAGACGCCGCTTGTCGACTTCGCCCAGGCGATGGTTGAGCGCATCGATCAGCGCCTGGCGCCGCTTCGGGTTGTCCAGCATGTCGTCTTGCAGGTAGGGATTGCGCCGCACCACCCAGACGTCGCCCAGCACTTCATACAGCATGCGTGCCGAACGGCCGGTTTGCCGCGCGCTGCGCAAATCGTCAAGCAGGCGCCATGCCTCTTCGCCCAACAGACGGATCACAATTTCACGATCGGAGAAAGACGTGTAGTTATACGGAATTTCGCGCAAGCGCGTCTGGGCTGCGCCGGGGGCGGCGTCCGATAACAGGGTGTGAAGTTGTGCTGGGGCGTTCATCGATAGTGGTTGGTGAGACGGTTGGATTGAGGCTAAAAGAGCATTCTAGCGTATTGCAATGCACAATGCGGCAACAGCCTTACAGGCAGCATGGCTTAGGTATGACTGGCATAAGCACCCATTAATTTCACATTAGGTACACATCCGGTACCGAATTAAGCACCCAATGTGCTCATTTTTGCAAAAAAATTAAAAATTCCATACAATAAGCGCATGAATACCCCTTACGCATCCACGTTTTCACCCAGGCAGTCACACATCGTTGACGCAGATGCGCGCATTTCTCTCTCTGCACGAATTATCCGGGCGGCCCATTCTGCTGCTCGCGCACGTGCACAGGTCGCCTAACAAATAATTCTGCTGGAACATCATAGCGAGCCCTGCGCGCGATAAAGCGAGGCGTTTCGCACAGGTTTCAGGTGCCCTTAGTATTGCCTTGCAAGTGCAAGCCCTTTTCGAAACCCAATGACTACAGATTACCTGAAGAAGATACTGACCGCCCGCGTCTACGACGTCGCCATCGAATCGCCGCTCGATTTTGCTCCTGCGCTATCTGCACGCATGGAGAACCGAATTTATTTCAAGCGCGAAGACATGCAAAGCGTGTTCAGTTTCAAACTGCGCGGGGCCTATAACAAGATGGCGCATTTGCCGCCGGCGCAACTCAAGCGCGGCGTCATTTGCGCTTCGGCCGGCAACCATGCGCAGGGCGTCGCCTTGTCTGCAAGGAAGATGGGCTGCCGCGCCGTCATCGTCATGCCGACCACCACACCGCCGGTCAAGGTCGACGCGGTGCGCTCGCACGGCGGCGAGGTCGTGCTGTTCGGCGACTCGTTCACCGATGCCTACCACCACGCATTGACGCTGGAAAAGAAGCTGAAGCTAACCTTCGTCCATCCGTTCGACGATCCGGACGTGATCGCCGGCCAGGGCACCATCGGCATGGAGATCCTGCGCCAGCATCAGGCGCCGATTCACGCGATTTTCGTCGCAATCGGCGGTGGCGGCCTGATTTCCGGGGTGGCGGCCTATGTCAAGGCGGTCCGACCCGACATCAAGATCATCGGCGTGCAAACGCCTGATTCCGACGCCATGATGCGCAGCGTCCAGAGCGGCCGGCGCGTGACCTTGAACGATGTGGGCTTGTTTTGCGATGGCACCGCCGTCAAGCTGGTCGGCGAGGAAACCTTCCGCCTGACCAAACTCTATGTCGACGAATTCATCGTGGTAGACAACGATGCGGTATGCGCCGCCATCAAGGACGTGTTCCAGGAAACGCGCAGCATCCTAGAGCCTTCGGGCGCGATGGCAGTGGCCGGCGCCAAGGCGTATGTCGAACAATGCAAGGCGGCGAAGAAGCCGATCAGGAACGAAGCGCTGGTCACCATCACCTGCGGCGCGAACATGAATTTCGACCGCCTGCGCTTCGTCGCCGAACGCGCCGAGCTCGGCGAGGCGCGCGAAGCCGTGTTTGCCGTGACGATTCCCGAAGAGCGCGGCAGCTTCAAGCGTTTCTGCGAACTGGTCGGGCCGCGCAACGTGACCGAATTCAACTATCGCATCAGCGACGCCAGCGCAGCCCATGTTTTCGTCGGCGTGCAGATTTCCAATCGCGACGAGTCGGGCACGATCACGCGCAATTTCGAGAAGCATGGCTTCAAGACCCTCGACCTCACGCACGACGAACTGGCCAAGCTGCATATCCGCCACCTGGTCGGCGGCAAGAGCGCATTGGCGCACGACGAATTGCTGTACCGCTTCGAATTCCCCGAACGGCCGGGTGCCTTGATGCGCTTCCTCGACAGCATGGCGCCGAACTGGAATATCAGCCTGTTTCACTACCGCAGCCAGGGTGGCGACGTCGGGCGCATCCTGGTTGGCTTGCAGGTGCCGAAGAAGGAAATGAAGGCGTTTCGCGCATTCCTCGCCGGCCTCGGCTATCGTTACTGGGATGAAAGCGATAATCCGGTGTACAAGCTGTTTCTATAAGGTTCAATACCATGCAGCAACCGGTCCGGCCGATTGGGCAATACAAATACTATGACTTCGTGATGGCGGCGTTCGTCACGGTGTTGCTGTGTTCGAACCTGATCGGCGCGGCCAAGGCGGCGCAGGTCACGCTGCCGTTTTCCTTGCCGCTGGTCGGCAACGTCATCACGTTTGGCTCGGGCGTGCTGTTCTTCCCGATCTCGTACATTTTCGGCGACATCCTGACCGAGGTCTACGGCTACGGCCGCGATCGCCGTGTGATCTGGGCCGGATTCGGCGCCATGATATTCGCCGCCTTCATGTCGGTCGTCGTGCTATCCCTGACACCGGCAGACGATCCTTTCCACAGGGAATATCAGACCCACCTGCAGGCCGTATTCGGCAACACGCCGCGCATCATACTCGGGTCGATCGTGGCGTTCTGGTGCGGCAGCTTCGTCAATAGCTACGTCATGGCCAAGATGAAAGTCCATGCCGAGGGGAAGCGCCTGTGGGCCCGCATCATCGGCTCCACGGTGTGCGGCGAATTCGTCGATTCCTCGCTGTTCTATGTGATCGCGTTCTACGGTATCTGGCCCGATCATGAACTGGTCGGCCTCATCATCGTGCAATATTGCTTCAAGACCGGCTGGGAAGTGCTGATGACGCCGGTCACGTATCGCATCGTGGCCTTCCTCAAGCGCAAGGAGCACGAAGACTATTATGATCGCGACACCAACTTCAACCCGTTCAAATTAAAAGTGTAAGCTGCGGGGATACGGTACGCGTTGCAGGCAAGTCGTACCTACGTCCTGTGCAGGAAAGGCCGCCATGCTCCCCATCGAACCGCAAGCACCCGAAGCATCGCCGCTCGGCAAATCGTCGTCTTACGAAACGCACTACAACCCGAGCCTGCTGTTCCCCATCGCGCGCCAGACCAAGCGCGACGAGCTGGGCTTGCACGGCACCTTGCCGTTTTACGGCGTCGATATCTGGAACGCCTACGAAGTGTCGTGGCTCAACCAGCGCGGCAAGCCGCAGGTGGCCATCGCCAGTGTGACGGTCCCGGCCGATTCGCCCAACATCGTGGAATCAAAGTCGTTCAAGCTGTACCTGAATTCGTTCAACCAGACCCGGTTGGCCTGCAACGAGGCGCTGCTCGAATTGCTGCGCGCCGACTTGTCGGCCGGATTCGGTGCGCCGGTGCAGATCACCCTGACTACGCCGGAGAATTTCGCTAAATGTGCATTGGCGGAACTCGATGGCTTGCTGCTCGACCGGCTCGACATCGAGATCGACCGCTATGGACCGGATCCTGCCCTGCTGAAAGCCAGTTTCGCCGAAGCCGCCGTCGAGGAAGTGCTGTTGTCCCACCTGTTAAAGTCGAATTGCCTGGTCACCGGCCAACCGGACTGGGGCACCGTGCAGATCAGTTATGCCGGCCCGCAGATCGACCAGGAAGGTCTTTTGCGCTACCTGATCGGCTTTCGCGAGCACAATGAATTCCATGAGCAATGCGTGGAACGTATTTTCGTGGACATATTGCAACATTGCAAACCGCAAAGGCTTGCCGTTTATGCACGCTATACACGCCGTGGCGGCCTCGATATCAATCCCTGGCGCAGTAATTTCAGCACGGCAAAACCGCCTGCCAATGCGCGCAATGCGAGACAGTAAAACACTGTAAATTCAGAGCAATATTGGCCGATAGATTTTGCTTTTCGGCGCCGAAAAGCACAAAATGAGCCTATAATTCGGTGGAAATTCCTTTTGTGCAACGCATCATGAATCATTTCAGTCAGATACTCGCCCCCGAAAACGTGTTGCTGGATCTGGACGTGTCGAGCAAGAAACGCGCGTTCGAGCAAGCCGGCCTGTTATTCGAAAACAATTGCGGTATCGCGCGCTCCACCGTATCGGACAATTTGTTCGCCCGCGAACGGCTCGGCTCGACCGGCCTCGGTCACATGGTTGCCGTGCCGCATGGCCGCATCAAGGGCTTGAAGGCGCCGTTGGCCGCCTTTGTGCGCCTGGCCGAACCGATTCCGTTTGAATCGCCGGACGGCGAACCGGTCAACCTGCTGGTGTTTCTGCTAATCCCCGACCACGTCACGCAACAGCACCTGGAAATCCTCTCCGAAATCGCCGAGATGTTTTCCGACGAAGCTTTCCGCGCAGCCTTGACCACGGCGCCGGACGCGGCAACGGTGCATGCGCGCCTGATTACCTGGCAACCGACCCTGCAAGACATCGCATAAGAACGCGTGCTGATCCGATCCTTGTCTGGCGGGGAATTCCAGGGCCGCAAGCCATCGACTGGGGGTATAGTATCGGATTGAGAAACCCGGACCCTGCAGACCATGCCATTATCGACGCCGCTGACCATCCAACAACTGTACGACGATAATCGCGAAGCCTTGCAACTCGGCTGGTTCGCGGGATTTCCCGGCGGCGAACGCCTGATCTCGGGTGACGCCACATCGGCGGCCGACCAGGTCGGCCACCTGAACCTGATCCACCCCGGGCGCATCCAGGTTTTCGGTCATCAAGAGACGGAATACTACCAACGCATATCCCCCGCATCGCGTGCGCACCAGACTGCCGAACTGGTCGCCGGCGAACCCCCTGCCTTCATCATCGCGCAAGGCCTGGAGACGCCGGCCTATATCCTGGAAATCTGCGACGAAAAGAATATCCCGCTGTTTTCGACGCCCTTGCCTGCAGCGCAGGTAATCGACTATCTGCGCGTCTATCTGTCCAAGAAACTCGCGCAACGCATTACCATGCATGGCGTCTTCATGGATGTGCTGGGCGTCGGCGTGCTGATCACGGGCGAGTCGGGCCTGGGCAAGAGCGAACTCGGGCTTGAACTGATTTCGCGCGATCACGGGCTGGTGGCCGACGACGCCGTCGAATTCGCCCGCATCGCGCCGAACATGATCGAGGGCCGCTGTCCCGCGCTGCTGCAAAACCTGCTCGAAGTGCGCGGCCTCGGCCTGCTCGACATTCGCGCCATCTTCGGCGAAACCGCCGTGCGACGCAAGATGCGCCTCAAGTTGATCGTGCACCTGGTTCGGCGCAGCACGCTGGAAGAAAACTATGAGCGGCTACCTTTGCATTCGCAAGCGGAAGAAGTGCTGGGCCTGCCGATACGCAAGGTCGTAATCCCGGTGGAGGCCGGGCGCAACCTGGCCGTGCTGCTGGAAGCGGCCGTGCGCAATACCATCCTGCAGTTGCGCGGCATCGACACGCTCAAGGAATTCATGGAGCGGCAGCAGAAGGCCATGGGCAGCGACTAGCCTGGATAAGGCTGACAGGACACTCTCCTCCGCTTGCGGTATCATCTTACCCATGCGCATCATCATCATTACCGGCATTTCCGGATCGGGCAAATCGGTTGGTTTGAACGCACTCGAAGACGCGGGCTATTTCTGTGTGGACAATCTGCCGCCGACCCTGTTGCGCGCACTGGTTGCGACACGCCTCGAAGAAGGCGCCGACATGCTGGCGGTCGCGATGGATGCGCGCAGCGCCACGTCATTGGCCAGCCTGCCGGCCGATATCGCCCGTCTGAAAGAGGACGGGCACGACGTCAAGGTGCTGTTCCTGACCGCCAAAACCGAGTCGCTGGTGGCGCGGTTTTCCGAAACCCGGCGCAGCCACCCACTGTCGCACCGCCTGCGTTCCGACCAGAGTCCGTCGGACCGGCCGACCCTGATCGAATGCATATTGAGCGAGCGCGAAATGTTGTCGGCGATCGAGGGCCTGGGTCATGTCATCGATACCTCGGGCCTCTCCGCCAACAAGTTGCGCGCCTGGATCAAGGGACTGGTCGAAACCGCCTCCACCCCGTTGACGCTGTTGTTCGAGTCCTTTGCCTTCAAGTTCGGCGTGCCGCTCGATGCCGATCTGGTGTTCGATGTCAGGGTGTTGCCCAATCCATTCTACGACACTGCTCTCCGGCCGATGACCGGGCGCGATGCGCCGGTGCAGGCTTTCCTGGCCGCACAGGAAAACGTCGCCGCCTTGATCGGCGACATCCGCGGCTTCATCGAAAAATGGCTGCCGTCGTTCAAGAACGACAATCGCAGCTACCTCACTGTCGCCATCGGCTGCACCGGCGGACAGCATCGCTCGGTCTATGTTGCCGAGCAATTGGCCGCGCATTTCGGCGCCAGCGAGCGCGTGATCTTGCGCCACCGCGAACTCAACTGACTATTCACCTCATTCTATCAAGCGCCTCCTCGCCGCATTTTCAATGACCCCGATCGAATCCTGGCTCCCCCTTTTCCCGCTCAATACCGTGCTGTTCCCGCAGGGCGTGCTGCCACTGAAGGTATTCGAAGCGCGCTACACCGACATGATCCGCGACTGCATGAAAAGAGAGGCCCCGTTCGGCGTCGTGCTGATCAAATCAGGCAGCGAAGTCGGCGCAGCCGCCGAACCGGAAGCGATCGGGACGCTGGCCTACATCAGGCATTGGGATATGGAGAATCTTGGCGTCTTGTTGTTGCGCACGGAAGGTGGCGCACGCTTTCGCATCGTCCAAACGCGCGTGCTGGGTGACAATCGCCTCGAGGCCCAGGTAGAAATGCTGCCGCCCGACGATACGCCACCGGTCAGCGACATTCACGTGAGTTGCGCCAGGACGCTCAAGATCGTGATGGATGAAATCAATGCCAAGGGCAAGGCCGAGCAAGGCGAGAATTTCGACAGCCCGTTCGCCCAGCCGGCCAGGCTCGACGATGCGGGCTGGGTGGCCAACCGCTGGTGCGAAATCCTGCCGATTCCGCTCAAGGCCAGGCAAAAACTGATGGAACTGGAAGATGCGCAGAGCCGCTTGTCGGTCGTGCATCAATACCTGCAGCAGCACCGGATACTTTAACGCGGCGCCATTCCGGCATCGGCGCTTTACTGTGCTTCGGAAAATACCGCCAACAGCAACTTCTTGACCGGCGCCGGCAACGGTGCATCAACCAGTGTCCCACCGTCATACCATACTGCCGCCTGCTCGGCAGCCAAGGTGGCGCGACGCGCAAGGCTTATGCGATACGGCGAGATATGCAGCTTGAAATGCGTGAAGCCGTGCGATAGCTGCGGCAGTTTTTCGTGCCCCGATGGCGTACCGTAGGGCGCCAGCGTTTTCTCCAGGCCGGCTGCAAACGCCTGCGCCGGCAGGATATTTTCCCCCACGTCGATTTCCGGCAGGGACAACAAGCCGCCCCAGATTCCGTAGTCAGGGCGCTGCTCCAGCAAGACCTGCCCCTGGTCGATTACCACCAGCATGACCTTGCTCTTTTCCGGGATTGCCTTCTTTGCTTTCCGCACCGGCAACTCGGCGACCCGTCCCTGGCTTAGCGCTTTGCAGCGCACGGAGAATGGGCAATCGTTGCAAGCCGGCTTGCCGCGCGTGCAGACGGTTGCGCCAAGATCCATCAAGCCCTGCGTGTAGGCTTCCAGATTCTTCGCCGGCAGGAGCGCTTCGGCGCGCTGCCAGAGCACGTTTTCCACCGCCTTGTCGCCGGGAAAACCATCGATCGCGAATACCCTGGCAAACACCCGCTTGACGTTACCGTCCAATATCGCGGCACGCGCGCCGTAGGAAAACGCGGCGATGGCCGCTGCCGTGGAACGGCCTATGCCGGGCAGTTCGGCGAGCAAGGCCGGATCGGCGGGAAATTTTCCCTGGTGCTGCGCCACCACCTGTTTGGCGCACTGGTGCAAATTGCGCGCGCGCGAGTAATAGCCGAGGCCGCTCCACAGGGCCATCACCTCCTCGCTCGGGGCGGCGGCCAGGCTGGCGACATCGGGGAAGCGTTCGAGAAAACGCTGGTAGTAGGGAATGACGGCGCTGACCTGGGTTTGCTGCAGCATGATTTCCGACAGCCAGACGCGATAGGCGTCGCGCGTCTTTTGCCACGGCAGGCTGTGGCGCCCATGCTTCTTTTGCCAGGCGATCAGGTCGGCGGAAAAACTCGGATCGGCCAGATTGTCGTCTGCACCGGTCTTTTCAAGCACCCGTTTCATCAAGCGGCAACGCGCAGGGTCGTCAGTTTGGTGCCGATGGTTTTCTTCAATTCGTCTTCCAGCGCCAGCAAGGCTTTTTTCTGCGCCTCGAGATCGGCTTGCATTTGCTCGAACGTCGCCACCTTGTCTTCCAGGCTTTCGGTCGCAACATGAATGCGCTCGATCGATTGGCGCCGGCGCTTCAACTGCGCCTTGTGCTCGCCGATTTGCGCCTCCAGCGGCGCCATCACCACTTTCAGCCAGGCCTCGACATCGCGGTTGGCTTGCAAAAAGCTTTGCTTCACGCGCGAGGCGATGGAATCGAAGAATTTCTGCATCAGGACGACCTTGGGCGCCTTGACGATCGTGCTGAGACCAAATTGCTTGTGGTAGATGCTTTCGATCAGCGCGATTTCCTTGCGATACTTTTCCAGCGAAAACGGCATCGGCGTGGACAGGGCCAGGCCATGCTCGGTGGAGAATTTGCGATACATCACCGTCATCATTTCCGAAATCTCTTCGGTCTTTTGTCCGGACGAACGCAAATTGCCCTGCACTTCGGCGAAGAAGTGCTTGACCGCATTCAACATGCCGGCTGAAAACCGGCTTTCATCCATGGTGTCGCGCGTACGACGGATTTCTTCCTTGAGGATGTTCATCCCCAGGTTGGTGAACACTTCATTGGACAGCTTGGTGAACACCGCGCGCGTTCCCTGCAGCTTGAGCAGGCTGCCATCGAATTCCTTCTTTTCGATGTCGATCCGCTTCATCATGTGTTCGACGATATTGTTGTTCTTGCCGCGCAAGCTCTTCAATTCGACCAGTTGTTCGACCACGTTGCGCATGCGCGAAGACAGCAAAGCCTGTTTTGACGCAGTCAATTCGACGATTTCCGCAGCCAGCTGGCGGCGGATGATTTGCTGCTTCGCCGGAATCAATTGCGAAGAGAGCGCCGTTTCCAGCATAGGCAGGCGGCTGCGTTCCAGCAGCGCCTGATCCTCGTTGATCTTGGCCACCAGGCCCTTTTGCGCCGAGACCGGAAAGACCAGGTCTTCGGACAGATTCAGGTTGTGCGCCACGCTGGTGATCTGATGCTTGATCTGCTGTTCGATTTCCTGCGGCGTGCGCAACTCGTCCCACATGCTGTCGATCTTGTTCAACACCACCAGGCGCGCCGCGCCCGTGCCGCCGATGTGCTGGCGCCATACTTCGACGTCGCTCTTGGTCACGCCGGTGTCGGCTGCCAGGATGAACAGCACTGCATGGGCGTTGGGAATCAGGTTCAAGGTCAGTTCCGGCTCGGTACCGATGGCGTTCAAGCCCGGCGTATCGACGATCACCAATCCCTGCTTCAACAAGGGATGGGGGAAATTGACGATGGCATGGCGCCATTGGGAAATCTCAACCAGGCCTTTTTCATCGATGGCCAGCGCGATATCGGGGTCGTCTTCGTGATACAGGCCGAGGCGCTTGGCCTCTTCCACCGACACACGCTTGGTCAGGCTGACCTGCTTGAAGGCTTCCAGCATGCCGTCACCCGAATTGATATCGAGCGGCAGGACAGTCCAGGCATTGCGCTGTTCCTTGAAGTCGCTGGTCGATTGCGACTGGGCGCGCGTCTCGATCGGCAGCAGGCGGATCGAGGGCGGGAATGTTTCGTCGTATAGCAGTTCGGTCGGGCACATGGTCGTGCGGCCGGCCGACGATGGGAGGATGCGCTGGCCGTAATCGGCAAAAAAGATTGCATTGATCAACTCGGACTTGCCACGCGAGAATTCGGCCACGAAGGCAATGGTCAGCTTGTCGTCCACCAGCCGCGCAATGGCGCGGGAAAATCGCTGGTCGCTCGCGGCATCGGCCAGGTCAGCCGCTGCCACCTCGCGGCGATAGCGATCCAGCGCCGACATCACGTCGCCACGCCAATTGCTGTATTCCTGGAAGTTCTGGACCAGATTGCTCACTTTTTCCCCGTTTTAATCTTCATTGCCAACATATTTCACCGAACCAACTTATAACAGTAACATCAGCCACTACTTTTGACAATTTATGCAATAAAAGGTCGAGCGCTGCCCTTGCTTGATCTGCCGAATCGCGGCGCCGCACACCCGGCAGGGCTGGCCGGCGCGATCGTACACATAGTAGTTTTGTTGAAAATAGCCCGATTGGCCATTTACCGCAATGAAATCGCGCAGGGTACTGCCGCCCTGTTCGATAGCCGCACTCAAAATCACGCGGATCGCCTGCGCCAGCTTTTCATAGCGTGCGAGGCCGATCCTGCCCGCCGCTACCTTGGGGTTGATGCCGGCAGAAAAAAGCGCCTCCGACGCATAGATATTACCCACGCCAACCACAATATCGCCAGCGAGCAAGACTTGTTTGATCGCCATGTTGCGTTTGCGCGTCATGCGGAACAGCAATTGCGCGGAAAAACCGTCCTCCAGCGGCTCAACGCCGAGTGCGCGCAGCAAAAGATGGTTTTCTACCGGGCCATCTTCGACAGGGTGCCACAAGACCGCGCCAAAGCGGCGCGGATCATTCATGCGCAGCAATTTCTGGCCTAGCAGCATATCGAAATGATCATGTTTCTTGACCTCGACACCCTTGGGCAGCACGCGCAAATGCCCGGACATGCCGAGGTGGATGATCAGGGTGCCGTGGTCGAAATTAAGCAGCAGATACTTGCCGCGCCGTCCCACGCTCTGCACCACCCGATCGCGCAGGGATTCCTGCAGCCCCGGCGGAAACGGCCAACGCAGGCCGCTATGGCGCAAGGTCACGCCGGTCACCTTGCGGCCGCGCAAATGCGGCTCCACGCCTCGGCGCGTCACTTCAACTTCGGGCAACTCGGGCATTTCGCTTGCACTCCATTCATTTACAAATTACAAATTACAAAAGGGGGCGGGCAGCCCATGGGCGGGCGGTTGGGCGTAGAATCGACAATTATGCATTTCGCCGGGACCGATTCTTGAAAAAAGCACTACTCATTGTAACGCTGTCGATGTTGTTATCGGCTTGCGCCGGCTGGCGCAGCACCCCCCGGTATGTGGCGGCCGACGGCTCTCTGGCCAACGTACCCAATCCGTTGACCGTGCAGGCGTCTGCACAAAATGCGAAGAGTGCTGCGGAGGATGCCTCGTCGCCGGGCCCGGACGAATTGCCGGCCATGACGCTGAACGGCAATTTCATGTTCCACTACCTCGCTGCGGAAATCGCATTCCAGCGTGGCGAATGGGGCTCGGCGTTCGCCACCATGCTGTCCCTGGCCCAGCAGACGCACGACCCGCGCCTGGCACAACGGGCATTCGAAATGGCCTGGCTGGCCAAGCAACCGGACGAAGCGCTGGTTGCCAGCCGCCTGTGGCGCAGCTACGCGCCGCGTTCGGAAGATGCAGCGCAGAACTATCTCAACTCGGTGATCCTGGCCAATCAACTGGACGAAGCGCAATCCGTGTTCGAAAGTGCCTTGCATGACGCCTCGGAGGCATCGCGCGGCAGCCTGATCTTCCAGGTGCAGCGCCTGCTGTCGCGCGCCAAGGACAAGGACGCGGCATTTGACGTGCTCCAGGGGCTGGTGGCCCCCTATCCCGATTTGCTCGAAACCCATCTGGCGCTGGCCTACGGCGCCTACGCCAAGGGCGACAACAAAACTGCCCAATCCGAAGCGCAAATCGCGCTGAAGGCCAAGCCCGATTCGCAACAGGCGGCGCTGATGCTGGCCCAGGTCAATCCCGATCGCGAAGCCGCGCAGAAATTCCTCGCCAAGTTCGTCGCGGCCCACCCGGCGGCCAAGGAACTGCGCGTCGCCTATGCGCGCCTGCTGGTCGAGCAAAAACGCTACAAGGAGGCGGAACACGAGTTGTCCGCCATGTTGAAACTGGACCCGCAGAATCTGCCGGTGCTCTACATGCTCGGCATCCTGGAGGCGCAAACCAACGACAACAAGAATGCCGAACGCCACCTGACCAGTTTTATCGAGGCGCTTGCAGCCCATCCGAGCGAAGACCACGATCCGACCTCGGCCCTGCAACTGCTGTCGCAAATCGCCGAAGAGCGCAAGGATTACGAGACGGCCCTGCGCTGGCTCGATCTGATCGATGCGCCGGATGCGCATGACGGCGTGGAGATCCGCCGCGCCGAGATTTTTGCCAAGAAGGGCAATGTTGAAGGGGCGCGCAAGCTGCTGGCCGCCTTGCAGCCGACCGACCCGTCCCAGCAGATCCAGGTCATCGCCGTCGAGGCGCAGATTCTGCGTGACGCCAACCAGGCTCCCGCCGCGATGTCGATATTGGAGGATGGCATCAAGCGCTTCCCCGACAATACCGATTTGCTGTACGACTACGCGATGGATGCGGAAAAGAACAACCAGCTTGACGTCTGCGAAAAGGCTTTGCGCAAGATCATCGAGTTGGCGCCGAAAAACCAGCAAGCCTACAACGCGCTCGGCTACACCTTCGCCGAGCGCAACATACGGCTCGACGAAGCCTTCTCCCTGGTGCAAACGGCCATGAAGCTTGCCCCGGAGGACCCATTCATCATCGACAGCATGGGCTGGGTGCAATTCCGCCTCGGTCGCCTGAAAGAAGCCGAGGAATTGCTGCGTCGCGCCTACACCCTCAGGCCGGATCCGGAAATTGCCGTCCATCTGGGTGAGGTATTGTGGGTCAAGGGGCAAAAAGCCGACGCGCATCGCCTATGGCGCGACGTCGCCACCAAGGACCCGGAAAACGATGCACTCAAGAGCACGCTGGCGCGCCTGCACGTAAGTCTGTGAACAATAGAACCTTTCCTTTCCTGCGCACCGCGCAGGACGCTGCACGACGCGTTTTGGTGCTGACCGGTCTGGCATGTTGCGTCGCGCTGCTTGCTGCCTGCGCGAGCGTACGGCCACCCGCCACGTCTAACCATGCAGTGGCGCCACAGGCTTACAACGAAGCGATAGACATCAGTGGGCGCTTTTCCGCGCAATTCGAGCAAAACGGCCGGCCGCAATCATGGAGCGGCGGATTCAATTGGGCGCAAACGCCACAGAGCACGCTGGTCACCCTGCTCTCCCCCCTCGGCCAGACCGTGGCCAGCATAGTCGTGACCCCGTTCGGCGCGACCCTGACCCAGACCGACAAGGAACCACGCAGCGCGCCCAACGTGGATGCATTGGTACAGGACGCGCTGGGCTGGCCGCTGCCGATTTCCAACTTGCGCAACTGGATGCAGGCGCGCGTCTCCGACCAGCGGGGACAGCTTATTGTGGCGACGCCGCAAATGACCGACGCCATCGACACCAGCGACGGCTGGCGCCTGCGCTACCTGAGCTGGCAGGATGAAAGCGAACCGGGGATGCGAAACGTGCCGAAACGGATCGACATGGAGCGCGATACGGCCCAGGCAGGGCGTGTGCAGATGCGGCTGGTCATTTCAACCTGGCAGACACGCTGAACGACGAATGCAACGACGGCAACGAAATACGCGAATGAGATCCTTGCATGACTGCCTGGCGCCGGCCAAGCTCAACCTGTTCCTGCATGTAACCGGACGCCGGGCGGACGGCTATCATTTGCTGCAAACGGTATTCCAACTGCTCGATGTCGGCGACACCCTGCATTTCGACGTGCGCGACGACGATGGCTTGCGTCGCCGCACCGACATACCCGGCGTGCCTGCAGACAGCGACCTCATTATCCGCGCCGCGCGGCTGCTGCAGGCGGCGGCGCAGCAGCGTTTCCCGCAACGCCGATTCGGGGCCGATATCGCCATCGACAAGCGCCTGCCGATGGGTGGCGGGCTGGGCGGCGGATCGTCCGATGCCGCCACCACGCTGATGGCGTTAAACCATCTGTGGCAAACCGCGCTCACGAAGCAGGAATTGATGGCGCTCGGCCTGCAACTGGGCGCAGACGTGCCGTTTTTCATTTTTGGCACCAATGCCTTTGCCGAAGGTGTGGGAGAGCAATTGCAGGCCGTCGATACGCGAGATACCTGGTATGTCGTGATCGAACCGGGGGTCAGCATACCGACTGCTGCAATTTTTTCTGCACCGGGTTTGACAAGGGACTCGAAGCCCGTCATAATATCGGACTTTTCCAGAGCACCAATTGGCTTCGGGAAAAACGACCTGCAGGTCGTGGCGTGCGAGTTGTATCCCGCCGTTGCCGAAGCCGTTGAATGGCTTTCGCAATATGGCGCTGGTGGAGCCAGGATGACTGGCTCGGGCGCTTGTGTGTTTAGCGACGTAGGTAGCGAAGGCAAGGCTGATGAGGTTCTCGGCAAGTTGCCGGGCAGATGGAAAGGCTGGAAGGCAAAAGCCCTGGCCCGACATCCGCTGACAGCAAAATTGCAGGATGAAAAAGCGGGTTGAAGACAGAATTCGTTAGTCGCGGCACTGGCGCTCGGTTTTAGCGAGGTGCAGCGGCAAGCAACAAGTTGTGTAGGGGAATCGCCAAGCTGGTTAAGGCACTGGATTTTGATTCCAGCATTCCAAGGTTCGAATCCTTGTTCC
>FSYV01000386.1_pt1 | contig 17083 bp, 7 predicted proteins | sample 1638641 | NCBI WGS metagenome assembly FSYV01 (sample SAMEA3914813, study PRJEB12502) | metagenome | biome: forest; material: soil | place: Canada | collected 2011-07-07 | depth 0.3 m
CATGCGCCAACGCAAAATTGAAGGCAAGATCAGGATGGCGGAGCGCGATGCGGCTTATCATGCCGGCGCCGTTGGTCACGCTGACCTCATCGCTCATGGCCAGGTCGAGAGCTCGCTGGGCCAGCGCTTCATCTTCGCTGACGGCCAGCAAGTCGTAGAGCTGATCCTTGATCATGGGCGACTTCTCGCCGCGGGCAGCAGCGCGCAAGCCGTCCCAGGTGGCGGCATCGGCATGCAGGGCAACCACATTCATCACGGTCTGGCGCAGCTCGCTGGGCAGCGCGGCGGGATTGGTGGTCGACGCAGCGTAACGGCGACGCGCCTCGGCGATCGTGGCGGAGTCGTCGAGCCGGCTCAGCGTGGCAATCAATTCTGCACGCAAATTGACGATCGCATGGGTTTCATTGGCACGCGCATCCCAACCAATTTTCGCCATGAGCGGCGTCAGGCGGGCCAAGGCGAATTGGCGGAACCTGCGTTGCTGCGCCGCTTCATCCGCCATCTGTGCGGCGCCGCTCCGATAATAGGAGTCGACAGCGCCAAAGACATTGACGACCTTGCTCCATACCTGGGGATCGGCATCAGCCGGCAGCGCTTGCGCCAGCGTGAAGACGTCCGCCATCGACTGCAAGCCGGCCATGCCAAGCGACCAGCTATCGGACAGCACGCCGAGCTGATCGATCGATGCCAGCTTCGGGAATTCTGCAGTGATTGCCGCGAAGGCCCGTGGACTGTACAAGGTGGCGAAATACCCATATTGCCCGGCATTGACCACCACCGCGCCGCAACCCGATAGCGTCAGTGTGGCATGGCCGTTTTCCACAAGGCCGGAAACTACGGTACCCGAACCCTGCACCTGGGCCAGCACCGGCACGTGCCAGGACAATGGCACCTTGTTCGGCTGGTCGCGGCTGAATTCGCCCTGAATCAGGGTCACGGAAGTCTTGCCGGCGCTGCACACCGGATCGCCGACGTGGATCAGCGGCACGCCGGGTTGCAGCGTGAAGTCGTGAGCGATCGCCATGATAGGCTTACCGGTCGCTTTCTCGACGGCGCGCCACAGGTCGTCGCTCTCGGTGTTGCCGTAGGCATGCTGTTTCATGTAGGCGCGCACGCCATCACGCCAGGCGTCGGCACCGACATAACTCTCCAGCATGCGGATGACGGTCTGGCCCTTGTTGTAGATGATGGCGCCGTCGGTCTGTTCCTGTTCCACCGTTGCGGCGTGCTGGATCACGGGGTGCGTGGTGGATAGTGAATCGCGGTTCATGGCGGATTGCGCGATATTCACGGCAGCCAGCTTGGTGTTCCATTCAGGATGCACGCGTGCCGTGGTGCGCTCCTCCATCCAGGAAGCGAAGCCTTCGTTGAGCCAGAGATCATCCCACCAGTTCATCGTCACCAGGTCGCCGAACCATTGATGCGCCATTTCGTGCGCCTCGACGGCAAACACACGTTCCTTGTCGCTCTCGGTCGAGATGGCCGGGTCGAGCAGCATGTTGTTCTCGAAGGTGAAGATCGAGCCCCAGTTTTCCATCGCGCCGAAATTGCCGCGGCCCGGACCGGCGATATTGTCGAGTTTCGGCAGCGGATAGCGCACGCCGAAATAGTCGTTGTATTCATGCAGGATGGACGAAGCCGAGGTCAGCGCAAACTGCGCCTGCGACGACAAGCCCTTTTGCATCACCACGCCCAATTCCACACCTTCGGCGGACGTGGTGGCGCGATCGAATTCGCCCATGCCGAAAAACAGCAGGTAGCTTGACATCTTCGGCGTCGTGCCGAATGCCACCAGGTTGCGCCCATCAGGCAGAGCGGTGGTCTTGACGGCCGGCATATTGCTCACTGCCATGTCATTGGCCGGCACGGTCGCTTCCAGGGTGAAGGTGGCTTTATAGGCCGGCTCATCCCAGCACGGAATCATGCGGCGCGCGTCGGAATCCTCAAACTGAGTGTACAGCGCACGTTTGTGCCCTGCCGGCGTCTCGTAGTCAAGCGAAAACAATCCCGTCGATTGCTTGCCGATGATGCCGCTGTAGTCCAGCACGAAGCGATAGCGCCCCTTGGCAAGCGGCTGCTTGAAGCTGAAGGTGGCGGTGCGCCTGTCCGCATTGACGCTGACGTCGGCGGACTGTGCGGCACCTTTTCCTCGCGCCGCGCTGATCAAGGCGCTGCGAAAGCTCAGGTTATCGGCATTGAGCGTAATCGACGGCGTCGCAGTCAGCACGTCGAGGGTGATCGCGACCTTGCCGGTGAACCTGGCGTTGGCTGCATCGGGAACGAGCGCGATATCGTAGTGCAGCGGCCGCGCCACGCGCGGCAATTCCGTGGTGACCAGTTTCGTGGCATCCGGATTCAAGCTTGCTGCATGCGTATCGGCGGCGAATGCGGCCGGTGCGAGTACCGCAAGGGCAGACAATACAAGGGTAGACAATATCAAGCGACGGTGCATCTGTAATTCCTTCCTGAATGTGTTGGCCCGCATCTGCAGGCGCCGGCATGGACAAACCCTGTCCACGCCGGCGACATTGAGCATAGCTCAGCCAACTATCGAAACATCAAAATCAAGCTTAGAACTTATATACCACACCGGCGTTGACGAAGCGACCGATGGCGCCTGGTGCGGCAAACGCCAGGTCGTAGGGACGGCCGCTGCCATACGTGTTCACGTCAACCGGTGGCGCTTGATTGAACAAGTTGGAAACGGATCCATGGAAAGTCCATTGCTTGCCCAGCTTATATTGCACCGACAAGTCCGTTTCCAGGAACGAGCCAACCTGGCAGAAATTCTGCGGCGTATTCCCGGCCGGGAACCAACCACCCACCTGGCCGCTCTGACCGCATACATTGACGCCGATGGTCTGGTCGAGCGTGTTGAAACCCGAGGTCCAGTGCAGGGTCGTTGCGACCTGCCATGGTCCCTGATCCCAGGTGGTGGTGAACTGGACGCGGTCCTTCGGGTTGCCCGAGTCGTCGTTCGGGCCGCCGGGGCCGTGCGTGCCGGCCAGCTCATAAGAAGTGCCGCCGTAGGTCATGACGTAGCTGAAGGCGTGCGACCATTGCAGATCGGCGGTCAGCTTGCCGTAGGCGCCGAGATCAAAGCGATAGCGGGAATCCAGTTCCATGCCCTTGGTCTGGGTCTGGTTGGAATTGATGTCGTAGCCTGGGTAGTACAGGATCGGACCGACATTCGGGGTACAGGTATACGAGCCGCCGTTACCGTCCGCACACAGCGTCTGGACCGGAGCACCACGCACCGGTGCCACACCGCTCGACGGGCCGGACGGACCCCCGACGATCTGGTCCTTGATGGTGATGGAATACAGGTCGATAGCCGTACTCCAGCCCTTGACCGGTTCCAGGATCACCCCCAGCGTTTCCGAGGTGGAGCGTTCCGGACCGACACTGGGGTTGGCTTCGGCCAGCGTGTAGAGCGATTCGTTACACGACGAGATTACACTGCCCTTGGCGATATTGCCGGTGGCGGGAACACCGCCGGCACACAGCACGGGATCGTGGCCGCTGCCTACACCGCCAATCGTGGCCGAATCTCCGTTTTCCGACGCGGCCGGTGCGCGGAAACCTTTCGACACCGTACCGCGGATGGCGAACGCTTTGCTCGGTGTGTACTTGAAACCGAGCTTGGGCGTAGTCGCGTTGCCGGTGTCGCTGATGTGGTCATAGCGCACGGCACCATCGATTTCCAGCGTCTTCAGCACCGGCGCCAGGAATTCCATATAGGCCGCGACGTCGGTTTGCGAACCCATGACGTAGGAACTGCTGCAGCCGAAGCTGCCGTTGCCGCACCAGGACAAGCCCGGGGAATACATGTCGCGGTGGATGTATTGGCCGCCGGTACTGATGACGAAATCACCGCCGGGCAATTGCGCCAGCGGGCGCGATGCATGCACTTCGCCGAAGTCAAGTTCCGAGGTATTGAATGCCGTGGCATTGGAGAAGATACTAGCCATGTCGCTCGCGGAAATCGCACCGGTCAGGGACAAGGGATTGGCGGTGCGGTTGAGCGCGGCGTACAGTGCCGGCACGTTCTCGTTGCCGATCTGGTTTTCCACCAGGTTGACCTTGGAATAGCCAACCGATGCATCGACGTCCCAGGCGCCCAGTGTGCCGGTCAGGTCCGCCACCAGTCGATAGGATTTCGAATCGGTGGTCAAATCGCGCTCCGGCGCACCGAGGATCGGGCCGCTCACGAGTGCTGCGGCACCGAACGGATTCCCCGGATAGGTGGCCGGCACCGTGATCGATGGAATCGCCGTGCCGATCAGGTGCGGCAACACGCCGGACGAAAAGGCGATCGGCTGGTTGAAGGAACCGGGTACGCCATTCAAGCCTTGCGGCAGGTTGTCCTTGCTCTCGAACATCGAGGCCTTGATGTCCAGTTGCCAATCATCGGCGAGCTTCTTGGTGAAGCTGCCCAACAGGTTGAGGTTCTCGGTCCTGGTCTGGATCACCGATGCCGGATTGACGTAGGCGCATCCGCCGGAAGACAATTGCGACAGGCTGCTGCACTGCGTGCCCGGATAGAACGAGAAGGCCGCCGGATTGGGTTGGCCGTTGGCCAGCGTGGGCGAAACGTTCGGGTTGATCAGGTACGGCGCCAGCGTGCCTGGCGTCGGGTTGTTCTTGGTGATCACGCCGGCCGTATTGTTGACGCCGCCATAGGGCGCCCAATTCATGTTTTGCCACAGGCCGTCACCCTGGCGCTGCGAAAAATAAATCGGGTCCTGATGGCGGTATTCCATGCTGATGTAGGCGTTGTAGCCGTCTTCATCGAGCTTGCCCATGCCTGTGGTAAGAGAGGCATGCGAGGTGGTGCCGCCGCCTTCGGTCGAGCTGCCCGACTCGGCCGCGACCGTGGTGCCGACGATATTCTTTTTCAGGATGATGTTGACCACGCCGGCCATGGCGTCGGAACCATACACGGCAGAAGCGCCGTCCTTGAGGATTTCGATGCGCTCGATCGCATCAAACGGGATATTCGAAATATCGACGAAGGAGCGCGAACCATCGTCTGGCAGGGCATAAGGCGCCATGCGATGGCCGTCGATCAGGGTCAGTGTCGCATTGTCGTTCAAGCCGTGCAGAGAAATACCTGCGCCGCCGGCCGCGAAGCCGCCAGTAAAATTCTGTGTCAGCGTGCCGGCACCGTTGGACGTGATGTGCTGCAGCACGTCGTTGACGGACGTGTAGCCGGAATTTTTCAGGTCCTGGGCGGTCAGGATCTGTATCGGATCAGCTGTTTCGGCGTCGACGCGGCGAATGCTGGAACCTGTAATCTCGACGCGTTGCAGCACCTGCCCGGCCTGATCATTGTCAGACGTTTGTTGCGCCATCGCCGGCGTTGCGGCCAGCACGGACAGCGCGCCCGTTGCCACCACTTGCGCGACGGCAAGCGACAATATTCTCAACTTGAACATCTTGAAACCCTCCTTTTGAGTTGTGTATGGGACGATCTTGTATCTGTACAATCTTCTGTTCGACCATCTGCCTCTTTTTGGTCATCGTTTCGCCAGGGCGAAATAACGAACGCTGCTACCGGCGCCGGAACGGTGTCTCCCGACCTCCACCGCCGCTGCGGCAATTGGCTTGATTCGCGGAATTTGGACGTGAGAACGCCCTCCGTGCCACTTTTCAGTGGCACGTCCCGCACCAAGCCCACATCACTTGCCGCTATTTCATTTCTTGGATTGCTCCCTTCAGGAGCGAGGGGGGAAGGACGGCGGCGCGACACTCCGCGAACTACCCCATTGCGTATCCGGTGCCTGCGATACGCTTTCCTGCACACTGCCGCCATGCAGGGCCAGCGACTCCGGCAGATACGGCGCGCCATAGGGCTTGCCGTTTACCACCAGGGCCTTGATATAACGTGCACCGGCGCCATCGCGATCAACCGCGATCGACAAATCGCCACCCGGCCTGTGCACCTTGATTTGTGAAAACAGCGGACTCGACAGCAACAGCTCGGCCCGGCCCGGAATGCCGGGGTAGAGACCGATGGCCGACCACACGTACCACGACGACATTTCACCCAGATCGTCATTGCCCGGGATGCCTTCGGGTTTGTTGGTCCACAGCTTGTCGAGCACTTCACGCACGGTTTCCTGCGTGCGCCAGGGTTCACCCGTAAAGTCATACAGCCAGGGCGAACCGATCGAAGGCTCGTTATCCAGTTCCGAATGCAGGCCGCCCGATTTCGTTACCGCCCAGCTGCCGTCGGCATGATGAAAGAAGGCGTCCAGGCGCTGATTCATCTTGTCGTTGCCACCCAGGGCATCGGCGAGGCCATGGACGTTGAACGGGATCATCCACAGATATTGCGCGGCGCTGCCTTCGACGAAGGCGTCTTCGTCCCCCGGGTCCAGTTGCGCCCAGCTGCCGTCGGCATTGCGGTCCTGGATATAGCCGCCTTCCGGCGTGGCATGCGGGTTGAAAACGTTGCGCCAATAGTCGGCACGCGCCAGGAAGGCCGCTTCGGTCTTCTTGTCGCCCAGGCGCGCTGCCAGTACAGCCAGGCCGAAATCGGCGGTGACGCTTTCCAGCGTTTCGGTCGCGCCGTGCCAGGAATTGGAATTGGCGGGGATGTAATGCAGCTTCAACCATTGGTCGAGCGCGGGCCGCTGCCCGACGCAGGCAACTTCGCAACCGGCCTTGCTGCGGTCGTGTTCGGTGGGAACGGTGGCGGCTTGCACCAATGAGGCCAGCGCCTTGCGCGCGTCGAAGCGCGTGCCGCCGAAGGCATAGATGTCGGCCAGGGCCGGCGCGGCCGGGTCGCCGTTCATCACGTGTGTGCCGCCCGAGTTGTGGGTCCAGCGGTCCCACTCGCCGCCATTTTGCCCGGCCTGGTTGAGCAAGGATTGGGCGATATCGCTGCCGGTGTCGGGCTCCAGCCAGGTCACGAGCTGCAATTGCGAACGATAGATGTCCCAGCCGCTGAAATTGGCATATTGCGTCTTTTGGCCGGGTTCGACATGGTGCACCCTGGTGTCGAAGCCATAGTACTGGCCATTGACGTCGCTATACACGTTCGGGTGCAGCAAGGAGTGGTAAAGCGCCGTGTAGAACGTGGCGAGCTGATCGTCCGTACCGCCATCGACCTTGATCCGGCCCAGGGCGTCATTCCAGGCAGCGGCAGCAGTGCGGGCTACCTCGTCCACGTTGCCGCGGGCATTTTCGGCGCGCAGGTTGGCGCGGGCATTGTCCAGGCTGACGTAGGAAATGCCCACGCGCACGTTGGCTACATTGGCGTGCGCTGTGTCGAACGTGACATAGGCGCCCGAACCATGGCCGGGGTCGGGGATGCCGTGCGGGCCATAACCCATCCCGCCACCGCCGCTGTCGCGCCCGGCAAATACGCTGCCGTCCTGCCAGGTGCCGCGCGTGGCGAAGGGCTGATCGAATTGCGCCACGAAATACAGCGTGTAATAACTGTGCTTGAGGTCGTCGGTCAGGTAGCCGCAGAAGTTGCCGCTGGTGACGGAACCGGTAATGGTATGTGCAGCACTGTCGATGGCAACTTGCGCATCGCTGCTGCCGACTTCGGAATCGGATGCGCGGATCAGCAGCGCGGCCGGCTGGCCGACAGGATAGGTGAAGCGTCCCGCGCCGGTGCGCGTGGTGGCGCTCAGTTCCACCTTGACGCCATTGTCGAGCAAGACCTCATACGAGCCGGCGCGCGCCTTTTCATTGTCGTGCGTATAGGTGCTGGCATAGACGCTGTCGGTATCGTCGGCTGATGGCGAAGTCGACACCGCGCCCGTCACTGGCATGAAGGGAATATCGCCGCTGGCGCCGCGGCAGCCGGTGCCCGACAGATGAGTCAGGCTGAAGCCGCGGATCTTCCTGGCGTCGTATTCATAGCCGCCGGCGGTGGCGGTCTTGGTGTGGTCGCCCTTGGTGGCTTCCGGGCTCCACTGCACCATGCCGAACGGCACCACGGCACCGGGGAAGGTGTTGCCGCCGATGCGGCTGCCGATCAGCGGATTGACATGGCTGCTGACGCTCTTGGAAGTCTCGACAACCGGCGCCCCTTCACTCTGTGCACCCTGCCTCCAGGTGGCGCGCAGCGGATGTGCTTCGGTATTGAAAACGATGCCGTCAAAGTCGATCGTCCTGGCCGGCGCGAAGGTCAGGTAGAAATACTTGAAGGTTTCGGCGAAGACGAAACTTTCCATCGAGTCGCGCTGGGTCTTTTTCGTCACGTCGGACAGCGCCGCGTAACCTTCCGGAGCACGACAGGCGCGCACGAAATCGCGGAACATGGTTCTTGCGTTTTCGCGGTACAGCGGCTTGTCGGTGAAATGCCAAAGGTAGTAATTCGACTCGATGATCTCGGGGCGCAGTTGATAGCCATCCTCGCGGATCTTCATGGTGCGATAGTCGATCACTTCCGGCTCGATGCCGGTCAAGTTCCACATGCGCATGCCCGATGCCTGCAACTGCTCGGCGCGGCCGATATCGCCCGAGAATGCCAGCACGGCCGGGAAGAACGCGTCGAGCGCGCCATAATCGCTGTCGGTGCGCTTGCCGGTGTTCATGTCGGCATGGCCGTACCAGAGATTGCCGTCGATGTCATCGGCGAGATAGCGGTTGATGGCGATAATGCTTTCCTTCCACATCGCCAGGCAATCGCGGTCGCCGAACAGCTTCCAGCATTTCCACAGGTATTCATAATACGAATCCGTCCCGCTGGCGACGCTGGCATCGGCGCTGATCCATTGTCCGGTTTCGATATTGATGCCGTCGCCCACGAGCCCGATCTTGGAGCGCCGTTTGAAGGTCTCGACCAGCGCGCGCTTGGCCTTGTCGTAATACACCTGCTTGCCGGTAAGCTTGGCGAGCGTGCCGAATTCCAGCAGCAGCGAACCGGTTTCGGCCGGATTGCTTTCCACGCCCTTGACCTTGCCGGTGCGCAGATTGACGTAGACGTAGGGCAGGCCGGTGGGTGAATCGAAGGCGGGCAGCAGACGCTGCCCCAGGTCGTCAGCCAGGGCGAGCAGGCGCTTGTCACCCGTCGTTTGATAACCGGAAAGCAGGCCGCCGAGCAGGCGGATGGTGATCTCGAAATTCTTGACGTAGATGTCCTTGTCGAACGAGAGCTGGGTGGCGATCAGTTCGCGATCCTTGTCCGCTTCATCCTTCAAGCCCATGATGACCAGCGTGTCGAGCGCATCGACCGGCGTCATCAGCAGCGATTGGCCGTACCAGTCTTGCGGCTTGTGGCTCAGCGGCTTCAGCGCATCGTGGCCCCACGCATAATGCTCGTAGCTGTTCCAGGCGTGGAGAAACTCTTTCTTGACGTCCTCGGCCGATTGCTGCGCGTCGACTTGCAGCGGCGCGGCAGGCAGCTCTGCCGCCAGCGCGATGGCCGGCACCAGGGTCAGGCCAAGCACCAGGCCACGAACCAAATTCTCGAAACTTGCTGTCACAATACTGACTCCCTTCCTATCGGTTCACTTGCATTCTTCAGGCGCTGATTTTCAGTCACTACGCAAGACGTTCAGCACGTCGTAGCAGGCGCCCATCGTGTGGTAATCGGTCTTGCCGGCAGGGCTCTTCTCATCGCTGTACTTGCTGTTGTCGGCATGCAGGATGCGGTACCAGGCTCCATGCTCGTGGTCGACGAAATGCTGCCAGGAGTAGGCCCACAGGCGCTCGTACCACGTCCAGTAGTGGGCATCGCTCGTGCGTTGCGCCAGCCGAGCCGCGGCTGCCAGCGATTCGGCCTGGACCCAGAAATACTTGTCGTCGTCGCACACGGTGCCGTCGGGCGCGAAGCCGTACGCCAAGCCGCCGAAAGTCTCGTCCCACGCGTTCCGCACTGCCGTGTCGAATAAATGTTGTGCCGTGGGCACGAGCCAATCCTCGCGCGTGTGCTTGTTGAGGATCAACAGCAGCTTGGCCCATTCGGTCTGGTGCCCCGGCTGGAAGCCCCAAGGGCGGAACAGGTGCTTGGGATCGTCGCGGTTGTAGTCCCAGTCGATGTTCCAATTCGCATCGTAGTGCTCCCAGACCAGGTTGCCGGCCAGAGCTGCCTGCTCCACCGTCATGCGGCGCGCCAGCAGCAGCGCACGCTCGAGATAGCGTTGCTCGCCGCTTGCCTCGAAGGCAGCCAGCATCGCTTCGCACATGTGCATGTTGGCATTCTGGCCGCGATAATTGCTGAAGACCCAATTTGCCGTCGCCTCGTCGCGGTACAGGCCGGCCTCGGCTTCCCAGAAGCGTTCTTCGAGCAGGTTCCAGGTCTCGTCCATCCAAGGCCGCGCCTCGGCTATGCCAGCCTTCAATGCCGTCGAATACGCCAGCAATACGAAGGCGACGCCATAGCAATGGTTGGTGGCATCTTCGACCATGCCGTTGCGTATGGTCCAGGCATAACCGCCGGTGGCGGGATTGCGGTGCACTTCACGCAGATAGGCTAGGCCGTGGCGTGCTGCAACCAGGTAGTCCGGTCTATCGAATTCGACGGCTGCCATCGCATAGTTGAAAACGAAACGCGTGCTGCTGACCAGATGGCGATGGCCGGCGTCGTATACCGCACCGTCGTCGCGGAAGTAGTGAAAGAATCCCCCCGCCGGATCAATGGCGCGCGTGTGATAGAACGCCATCGTATGTTCGATGTGCGCGCGCAGGAAAGCGATAGAGCGGAAGTCGGGGTTGGTGGTCATGCCGATACTCCCAGTAGAGGTTCCAGATCACGCCGTGTAGGCATGGCGGCGAATGCGCCATGCCGCGTGACGGCGATCGCGCCGCATGCAGCGGCAAAACGCAAGGCGCCGTGCAGCGTGCCCGAACGGGCAAATTCCGGCAGATGGTCGGCACGCACGCCCTGCTCCGCAAGGCAAGTCAATAATCCGCCGACGAAGGCATCGCCGGCCGCCGTGGTGTCCACGACGTGCGTGCTGAATACGTCGGCGCTGCCATCGAACTCGCGCGTATGCCAGCGTATCGCGTCGGCGCCGTGGGTCACGATCAGCAAGCGTGCGCTGCCGTGCCAAATCCGTTCAAGTGCATATTTTTCGCCGCCGGCATCGGCTGCCAGATAGGCCAACTCGTCCGCACTGAGCTTGACCAGGTCCGCCGCATGCAACGCCTGCCACAGAAGCGGTGCCGGATCGACGTCCGCGTGCCACAAAGGCAGCCGCAGGTTCATGTCGAAGCTGACCAGTACGCCGGCATCGCGGGCACGTTGCATGCCTGCTAGCGTGACCCCGGCAATCTCTGCTTCGGTCATGCTGTTGGAGCAGACATGAAAGGCGTAGGTGCCGGAAAAACAGGCGTCGCTGAAATGCTCCTTGCGGAACAACAAGTCGGCCGCGGGTGGGCGATAGAAACTAAAGCTGCGCTCACCCTGCTCGTTGAGCGAGACGAAAGCCAACGCCGTATTGGCAAGGCCGGTTCGGACGGTATAGCTGATGTCGACTCCGGCATCAGCCAGGCTGTCGAGCAAGAAGTCGCCAAATGCATCCTGGCTCAACATGCCGACAAACGCGGCGTCGCCGCCCAGCTTGGCGACCGCCACGGCGACGTTGGCGGGAGCGCCGCCGGCGTTGCGCAAGTAAGACTGCGCCACTTCCCTGCCCTGCGTAGGTTCGGCGAGAAAGTCAATCAAGGCTTCGCCGAAGCATACGATCTTGTTCATCAAATTCCTTGTCATTCTGAAGTAAGCGCTGCACCATGGGTGCGGCAATATTAGTGTTGAAAATCGGTTGTTGAATCAATGTCGAACAAGCTGCGGCCGCGCACCTTCCGCCGGCTCCGCGGACCCTGCGGGGACGTCAGGCCGCGAGCCCGAAAAGCCGTAAAAGACGATGTAGGCGTAGCACAGCAAAGGCAGTACAAACGCGACCTGCACACCCACCTGGTCAGCCAGAAAACCCTGCAGCAAAGGCACCACGGCACCACCGACGATGGCCATGATCAGGAGGCTGGAAGCGGTTCCCGTGAGCGAACCGAGCGAGGCAATGCCGAGCGTGAAAATGTTGGGGAACATTACCGAGTTGAACAAGCCGATCGCGACAATGGCCAGCACCGCGACGGCGCCGTGGCTGAACATGGTTGTCAGCAAGAGTGCGGCTGCAGCCAGCGCGCAAGCACCAAGCACGGAGCGGGGATTTGCCTTGAACAGCACGGCTGCACCGATGAAACGGCCGATCATCGCGCCGCCCCAATACAGGGACACGTAACCCGCTGCCTGCGCGACCGGCATGTCGCCGATCTGCGGCAGCGAGATATAGTTGATGAGGAAGCTGCCGATCGACACTTCCGCACCGACATAGACGAAGATGGCGATCACGCCGAGTCGCAGATGGCGCCGGCTTAGCGCTGCGGCGAAGGCGTGCCTGCCGCCCGCGTCATCCTCCACCGCTGCCAGCGGCGGCAAGTGAAAGGCGAAAACCACCAACGCCAACAGGAACAGGGCGGCGCCCAGGATCAGGTATGGTATTTGCACCATCTGTGCCTGCTGCAATTGGTGGGCGACGCTCTCAACGGGTGACGTGCCCGAGCTGCCGGCCGCCACGGCCGAAGAGAGTATCAGCAAGCCGCCAACATAGGGAGCCAGCGTGGTGCCGACCGAATTGAATGCCTGCGCCAGGTTGAGGCGGCTCGACGCCAGGTGCGGCGCGCCCAGCAAGCTGACGTAGGCATTGGCCGACACCTGCAACAGCGTGACGCCGGTTGCCAGCGTGAAGAAGGCCAGCAGGAAGACCGCATAGGAAGGGAAGCTGGCGGCGGGATAGAACAGCAAGGCGCCGATGCCTGCCACCAGCAGCCCTGCCACGATGCTGTTGCGATAGCCGATGCGCGAGACCACCTTGCCGGCCGGCAGGGAAATGATGAAATAAGCGCCGAAAAACGTGAACTGGATCAACATGCTCTGGGCATAGTTGAGTGAGAACACCGCCTTCAGATGCGGGATCAACACGTCATTGAGGCTGGTGATGACGCCCCACATGAAGAACATCGTGGTCATCACCGTCAGCGCGACCGGGGTGCTGGCTGCTTTGTTGGCGCTCATGAGCGGCATCCTGGCAGGTTCATTTTTTACTCTTCGGCTTGGCTTGCTTGGCAGGCTTGTCTGCGCGCACCGCAGGTGCAGGAGCGGCGGCCGCGACTGGATGCGCCGCCTGCGTCATCGCCGCTTGCAGGACGGCCGTGTGAAAATCGAGAGCAACGCAGGCGCTTTGCCGCACCATAAGGCGCACAGGCGCAATGGCGGCGATCGGCGGCGCCTGGCGATTGCCGGTCCGTTCCAATATCATGTGCGCCGCCTGGCGTCCGCGCGCGCGGGGGTCGGTGGCAACCGTCGTCAGCGGCGGTACGCTGACCGAAGATTCGGGAATATCATCGAAACCGACCACGGCAAAATCATGCCCCGGGCGACGCCCGCGCGCGGCAAGGCCCATCATCAAGCCGAGCGCCACGGCATCGTTATAGGCCACGGCAGCAGTGGGAGCAGGGTCGCGCACGAACAGCGAACCAGCCTGGGTGGCGGCTTCGAGCCGCGTGGGCGCTGTTTCAATCAGCCACTGGGGCTCGGGCACGATGCCGGCGGCAGCGAGTGCATCCATATAGCCTTGCCGCCGCTGGCGGCACGAGCTCGATCCAAGGTGCCCGCCGAAAAAGGCAATGCGCCTATGGCCGAGCGACAGCAGGTATTCCGTTCCCATGCGTGCACCGGCGCGGTTATCCATGCCCAGGTAGTCCCATGGGCTATCGTTGAATTCCCGGTTGAACACCAGCACCGGCGTCTGCGCACCGATGACACGCTCCAGCCGTGAAGCGTCGCTACCTTCGGCCGGCGACAAGATGATCCCGGCCGGCATGTGCTCCATCAGCAAACCGATCACGGCTTGCTGCCGCTCCACCGATTCGCTGGTGCTACCCAACAGCGTGACATAGCCCACGGCACCCAGCGCTTCGTCCACCCCGGCCGCGAATTCGGCGAAGTACGGGTTGGACAGGTCGTTGACGACCAGCGCAATGCTTGATGAGGTGCCCTGCCGCAGATTGGCGGCAGCACGATTCCTCACATAGCCTTGACGTTTCATTTCCGCTTCCACCAAAGCATTGGTATCGGCGTGCACGAGCTTGCTCCCGCGCAGGACCAAGGAAACGGTTGCCCGCGACACGCCACAGGCCTTGGCGATGTCTGCAAGCGTTACACGTGGCGGCGAACTATGCCTGGAATTCATGGTGAGACTCCAATGAAAAAAGATGCAAACGCATGAAGCATATCGGGATTCTCACGGCCCTTGGTCAGATCAGGAATTTGGTCAAAAATTAGATCGATCTAATTCAAACAAAATAATGGTCAACAAAATTAGATCGATCTAAATATATTTTAAAAAAACAGTTATGTCAAACAGAGCATCAATAAAACGTAAATTATTTAGCCAATTTTGCCAACATGTCTCATATGGATCGAAATAACCCGAACATGACGCGCGTGAGTAGATTCGCTTGACAGCGCATATTGATAGGAATAAATTTAGATCGATATAATTTTCAATGTACCTATTTCTTAGTCATGTAGTCACATACCGTCCGAAGTGTGCAATGCAGCATGGTCGGGTGCGGATTTTAAGCAATCCCAGCGATGGCGGGCGGAAGCGATGTTTGTGCATCGCGATATACCTGCGCCATCCTCATATTGATAACGTGGAGCCCTATGCAATTCCAATTACTATCCGATTTCACCCGAACGTCCGCAAAGGCCCTGGTTGCGGGTGCACTGGGACTGGGCTTGAATGCCGCCGCCGGGGCCGCAGAACCAGGCTCGCCGGCCTACCAGGCGGTGGATCCCATGATCGGCACCGGGGGTGACGGCCATACCTATCCGGGAGCGACAACGCCGTTCGGCATGATTCAGTTAAGCCCGGACACCGATCAGACCGATTTCAAGAAGAGTTACCGGCTGGCGGCCGGGTATCAATATAACGACCCGACCATCCTCGGCTTTTCGCACACCCACTTTTCCGGCACCGGCCACTCCGACCTGGGTGACGTATTGCTGATGCCGATCAGCGGCGAGGTCAAACTCGACCCCGGCGTCCCCGACACCCCCAGGAGCGGTTACCGCTCGCGTTTCAGCCACACGAGCGAACAAGCGCAAGCGGGCTACTACGCCGTTACCTTGAGCGACTACGACATCAAGGCCGAATTGACCGCCAGCCAGCGCGTAGGCTGGCATCGCTACGCCTTCCCTGTCGGCAAGCCGGCCCACGTGCTGCTGGACATGCGCTCGAGCATCTATGACTACGACGGCAAGGTCCTGTGGTCGCAATTGCAGGTGCACGACGACGCAACCGTGACCGGCGCGCGCGAAACACGCGGCTGGGCACCTGGACGCCAATTATTTTTCGCCATGCGTTTCTCCGCACCCATGACCGGGCATGAGTTGATCAATCGCGAAACCAACTTGCGTTACGGCGGCTTCAAGGGGCCAGGCAGCGGCCCCTCGAATGTGAGCCTGGCGCAGGGCAAGGCGCTGGAAGGCGTATTCCATTTCGGGACGCTGACCCAGCCGCTGCTAACCAAGGTAGCCATTTCCACCGTCAGCGAAGCCAACGCCATTGACAACCTCGACCGTGAAGGTGCCGGCTGGGATTTCGATGGCCGGCGCGCACAAGCCCGCCAGGCCTGGGAAGGCGCCCTGGCAGCAATTGACCTCGATGCACCTGAGGCCATGCGGCGCGGCTTCTATACCGCCATGTATCACGCGATGATCGCGCCCAACCTGTCGATGGACGCCAATGGCCAATACCGCGGCCCCGATCACCAGATACATCAGGCCAAGGATTTCAACTTCTACTCCACCTGGTCGACCTGGGACACTTTCCGCGCCGAACACCCGCTGATGACCATCATCCAGCCGCCGCAACGCACCAACGATTTCGTCCATTCGCTGGTGGCCGCGCAACAAGCCAGCCCCTACGGCATCCTGCCGGTGTGGGCTTATCAAGGCCTGGAAACCTGGTGCATGATCGGTTACCACTCGGTGCCCATCATCGCCGACGCCTACATGAAGGGCATCCGCGGCTATCCGGTCGACGAGGCGCTCAATGCCATGATCGCATCGGCCACTTACGCACCCTACGGCGGCCTGGACGGCTACATGAAACTCGGCTATGTGCCGATCGACAAGGAACCGGAAGCGGCATCCAAGACGCTGGAGTATGCGTTCGACGATTGGACCCTGGCGCAGATGGCGCGCGGCATGGGCCGCAAGGACGTTGCCGCCACCTTCGAGAAACGGGCCGGGAACTGGCGCAACATATTCGATCAGGGTACCGGCTTCGCCCGCGCCAAAAAGACTGACGGCAGCTTCAATACCCCGTTCGACCCGGTGGCTGTCGGCTATGGCACGGACTACACGGAAGGAAACGGGTGGCAATACTCATGGTATGAGCCGCAAGATATCGCCGGCCTGTCGCACGAACTCGGCGGTGACCGCAAACTGAACACCAAGCTCGATGCGGTGTTCGATACCAAGGTTGATCCCAAGGCATTCGCCAACGTCGAAGACATCAGCGGCTTGATCGGCTACTACGCCCACGGCAACGAACCGAGCCACCACATCGCGTATCTATACGACTACACAGGTCAGCCTTGGCGCACCCAGGAACGTCTGAAGCAGATCATGGATTCGCAATATGCCTCATCTCCCACCGGCTTGGCTGGTAACGATGATTTGGGGCAGATGTCGGCGTGGTTCGTCTTTACCGCCATGGGCTTTTATCCAGTAGCGCCAGCCAGCAACCAATACGTCATCGGTCGTCCCTTTGTCGATCGCGCTACCATCAACCTGCCCAATGGCAAGCACTTCAGCGTGGTGGCCGATCATCTGGACGACGCCCATCCCTACGTCGGCAGCGTGACGCTCAATGGCAAGCCGCTTGATCGCGTCTATATCCGCCACGAAGAAATTGAAGCCGGAGGCGAATTGCATTTCGCGATGCAGGACAAGCCCAACAAGGCTTGGGGTGACGCCCAGACTGCACGTCCCTTCTCAATGTCGCAATACGGACATTGAATTGATGGTTCATACGATGAGAATACGTAC
>FSYV01000517.1_pt1 | contig 17067 bp, 12 predicted proteins | sample 1638641 | NCBI WGS metagenome assembly FSYV01 (sample SAMEA3914813, study PRJEB12502) | metagenome | biome: forest; material: soil | place: Canada | collected 2011-07-07 | depth 0.3 m
AACAGGTAGGCTTCCCTGCGCGGCTCCTGCCGGATTGACTGGCCTGACATCAAACGCTGCACGTTTTCCAGCCATGCGTCGCTCTCTGCATCGTCACGCCGCATCTTGCGCAACCGCGCGATGCCGGCCCAGGCTTCCGCGGTGTCGGGCTCTACCCCGATCGCACTGCGAAACAGGCGGTCTGCCTCGCCGAATTCACCGGCGTCTGCCATCAGGCCGCCAAGACAGGTGTATGTGTCAATCGAATCGGGCTCCAGCGCAAGTGCACGCCGACAGGCCGCGACCGCCTCCACGCCACGGCTCAGGTCGCGCAACACGAGCGCGTAATTGGTCAACGCCACCGCGGAGTCGGGCTTCAAGGCCAAAGACTGCTGCAGGCAAAGCAATGCCTGGGTGTGGTGTCCATACTCGTTCAGCGCGCCGCCAAGATTGCAATACCCGTCGGCATAGTTGGGCTTCAATTGGACCGCGCGCTGCAAATAATGCAGCGCTTGTTCGGGTTGCCCGAGTTCGCGCAGGACTGATCCCATGTTGGTACATGCTTCGGCGAATTCAGGGCGCAGTTTCAATGCCAAGTCGAAACAGGCTACCGCTTCGTGCGGCTTGCCCTGCTCCCGCAAGACGCTGCCCAGGTTATTGTGGGCGTCGGCATAGGCCGGATTTTGCATCAGCGCTGCGCGCAGATGCCTTTCCGCCTCGTCGTAGCGCTTGATTTCGCGCAGCGCATTGCCGAGATTGTTCAATGCCCTGTCGAATTCGGGCCGGATATGTAATGCCTTCTGATAATGCTGCACAGCTTCGGCGATGCGCCCCGCGCTCTTCAATGCGACGCCGAGATTGTTGTGCCCGTCGGCATAGTCGGGCGCGAGCGCCAGCGCATGTTGCAAACTCGCCACCGCCTCTTCGTGTCGCCCCAAGTCACTCAAGCTCACACCGAGATTACTATGCGCCAGCGCATCGTCGGGGAGGTAATGCACCGCTTTCACCATGGCCGCCAAACCATCCTTGCCCTGGATCTTCAACGCCACGCCGAGCAATTTCCATAACTCACCTGATTGCGGATAGCGCTCTAGCGCCGCCAATGCGGCACTTTCTGCCTTGCGCAGATTGCCTTCATTAAAAAGAGCAAGCAGCGGCGCCATCTCGCTGTCGGGGATTTCCCCCACAGTGTCGCCGGACAAAACCCGTCGCGCGCGCTGGACCAACGCACCAATCTCTATACCCGCACCACGTTGTGCCACTTGTTGTGCCACCATCAGTGCCTCGGCAGGTCGCCCGACCGCAAGCAGCGCTTCCGCATAGGCGAGCGCAAAGGCCACATTGGCTGGGTCAACTGCGTTTGCCGTCTTGAGCAGCGTCAGGCCTTCCGAGCCGCCAACCAGGAGACCCAAACGATAGTTCGCAGTGGACTGTTGCGGATGTAATTGCAGTATCTCCTGATAACACGCAATCGCCTCCGCGCTGCGGCCGGCCTTGGTGTGTGTCTCGCCTTGGCGCAAAGCCATATCGAAGGAAATTCGCGGTCGTGTAGAGTGAGGCATATCGATTGTGAAATCCCAAACACAAAAGATATAACAAAAAACGATCAATAAATATTATCATCGATATTACAGTGGTAAATAAATGCATCAAAAACATACAATTAAGTACTTTTATACTTGAATGCGCGCACGCATAAGTGATGCATCATTGGATTTTCGATCGTCCAAGCCGGACAACACCATGCTTGGTGCGCCCTGGAATATGCGGCGGAAAGCGCACTCTGGGACACGTATGGGAATGAATGTTGCTGAAATAATAATTCTCGAATCAAGCCAATCATTGCCTGATTCTGCTTGTCGAAAATTCAAAACGTACTTTTGAGACACTCCACAAAGCAAGATGGTCGGCTCTATCGCTTTTATTCAAAATCGATTGCCGCAACGCCTGGCGTTGCTCTGTCCCCGTTCACAATCGAACGTGGAAACCTAGCCAAGTCATCTCTCAGCGACGGTAATTTTCAATGAAATTCGGTTGATCTGTTGGCCCGAGCCGTTCGCCGTACCCGCACAATGCGGGCGCGGACTCATAGTATGATGTCAAATCAAAAATCAGCGCCGCGCGCCAAGATATTGGCCTCAATGCCGTCAACCTCGACTCAATGCCTATTCCCGACACCTACCCTGTAAGCGACTGCTCCGAAACACTCCGCCGCCTGCTCCCGATCTGGGTCCATGGTTGGACCGCACTTCGCGAACTGCGACCGCCCGTGATGCTTCCCGGCGGCGCAATGAAGGTGGATGTCGGCCTGCCCGACCAGCGCGTGCGCTACGTCATGCCCGGCGACAATCCTGCAATGATCGCGCAACTGGCCAACAAGCTATTCGACCCCGCCACGTGGCTCAAGATCTGCGCCACGCGCGAGCAAGTCGCGCCGCTCCTGCCCAAGCGCTGGACGCTAAGCGATCCGCGCCATTTCATGATTCGTGACCGTCTTGATCGGGCCAGCGCGACCATGCCGGCGGGATACACGCTCAACCTCGCAGAGACTGGTCCTGCGCTCAACGCGGCCATCAGTGCGCCGGATGGCACAGGTGTCGCCAAAGGACGCATCGCAATCGTCAACAATCACGCCATCTTCGACCTGATTGACACCGCTCCAGCACATCAAAGGAAGGGCCTCGGCCGAGCCATCATGCAATCGTTGAGCAACGAAGCGATTGCACGACAGGCGATTACCGGAATTCTGGTCGCAACCGGCCCCGGGAAAATGCTTTACACATCACTCGGGTGGCGGGTCGCTTCATCCTATACTTCGGCTTGCATACCTTGATCGCAGAACCCGCATTCCTCGGGCAATTCAGGAAGGCGCAACCCCGGGCCTGTTTTCCGCAACCGACTTGACGGCGCCATGACGAGATTTCTCAACTTCGCAGCAATCGCCCTCAGCATGGTCCTCCTCTATGGATTCTCTTGCTGGAATTCGGTGCGCAAGATCGACAACTTCTGTGCCGGTATCACGCCCAAGACGACCATGGGCGAATTGCGTGCACTCGCCAAGACCACCGGCGTCGATCTCTACGGCCCGTTCGACAAGTTGGATGCAAATGGCAAATTCCAGGAAGCCTTCGCGCCCAGCAGTTTTGTCATGGGTGGGTACGCATGCGACATTCGCGGCGACGCAATGACATCCAAAGTGACGTTCAAGCATCTGGGTCGCTAAGAGATCGCCATGTTGGTTTGCACGAATGTCTGGCGCGCAAATCAAGCGAAACCGGCGGGACATTGACTTATCAATGTCCCGCATACTCCGGTAGCACTGTTCGTAGCCAAAGAGAGCTGCAGCAAGGCGTAGCGCCTTCAATTCCCCCACCCTGTCCCTCAGTATTCCCCGCCTGCCATTGCACTTCGCCTGGCGCCGTTTTGCAATTTTATTTCCGCTTGCCAACCTATCATTTATGACAGGTTGAATAGTGCCGCGCCGCATGTCAGCATGCGCTGTCGCGCATAACAATCGACAACGACACCGGCAAGCGACAGGCGCAACGCCTTCATGGCAGTACGTGCGGCCAACCAGAGCAAAGGGGACAAATCGTGGACGACAGAAGCGAGCCTGAAAACGCGGCCGAGCCACTCGCCACCAATCTCGAACCCGGCATTTCCGAGCCAGACGCCATCAAACTGCGTCGCCAAGCGGCAGGCATCGCCGACGACAAAGTGCAGTGCGGCCTGGCTCTTTCCGGCGGTGGAATCCGCAGCGCAACGTTCTGCCTCGGTCTGCTGCGGGCCTTTGCCGCCAATGGCATATTGCGCCGGTTCGATTATCTCTCCACGGTCTCCGGCGGCGGCTATGCCGGCGTCGCTTTCGGGCGGCTGTTCAAGGAAAAGACCGGCGCCGACGAAGTCGAGGCGGGGCTGCAGCGCGATGACACGCTATTCCTATGGTGGCTGCGCAGCAATGGCCGTTACCTGATACCGCACGGTTTCGGCGACATGATGCAGGCGCTTTCGACTTACCTGCGCGGCATCGTCGCCACGCAACTCGATGTCACAATTCTGGCCCTGGGGTTTGCCCTGTGCGTGATTGCGCCGCATTTGCTGTACCGGCTCGACGATGCACCGTTCGCTTTGCGACTGGTCCTGCCTACCATCTGGTGGACGTTTTCCGTCGCCCCGCTATTTGTCGCACTATGCACCATCGTCGCTTACTGGGCCTCGCGCGATCGCACGAATGGTGTCGGCGGCTGGATCAAATTCCTGCGATGCGTAATCCTGTATGCCGGCGGCTACATCGTGATTCGTCGCATCATTCCCTCGTTGATCGGCGATGCGCCTGCCGAATTCGACTTGCGCGATGCGCTCATCCGTTACGCACTGCCGGCCATTCCTGTTGCAGGTTTCCTCGGCGAATTGTGGCAGACCGCAATGGTCAATTCGCTGACGGCGGAAAAACGTATATTCTTCACGACCATGCTCACGCGAACACTGACAGCCTTCCTGTTTTGTTTCGCCTTCGGCCTGCTCGACTGGTTAAGCTGGATCGCCGTGCATGTCTGGCTGGATGAATATTCTTCCTGGTTTGTCGCCATCGTCAGCGGCGTCGCCGGCATACTGGTTTTTGCGCGTCAGACCCTGCCCGAGTTTGCCAAGGGGGAGGCAAAGCCGACTACCATCCACGTTTCCCTGCACACGCTGGCCAACGTCGTGGGGCTGTTCATCGTCGCGCTGGTTGTGCTGGGCTGGCTGATCGTGGTGCAAGCATGGGTATTCAACGAGAAAGCCGATCCGGCGCATCGCGCACTGTTCATATTCGCCATCGTGGCCATTTATGTCCTGACCACTTTGCGCGACCTCGATCAGCTCAACTGGTCTTCGCTGCACCCGTTCTTTCGTTCGCGGCTGGCCCGTACTTACGTCTCCGTCGGTAATTATCCCCCACCGGCTACGGAGAGAAATAACGACGAACGCTTCCCCATCTCACCGCTGCATGCCAACGATCGCGATGCCACCAACAAGACCGCCAAGGTCACGCGCCTGCTGCAAGGCGACGACGTACCGCTGCAAGACTACGCGCCATTCCGTTACGGCGGTCCTATCCACCTGATCAATTGTTGCATCAATCAAACCAAGGACGATCGCACCGGCAATTACAACGCCGACCGCAAGGGTGTGGCCCTGGCCGTCAGCTCACTCGGGGTGGAAATCGGCACCCACCAGCCCATCCAGGACGCCAGCCTCGATCACAGCAATGTCTCGCAATGGATTGCCGTCTCCGGCGCCGCTGTCGGCTCCGGCATGGGGTCCCACACCGGACCGGGCATGTCTGCCCTGTTATTTATGTCGGGCTTGCGGCTGGGGTTCTGGTGGCGCAAGAACCTCACGGTGAAGGTGTCCAAATTCTCCGCCGTGTTTGCCGAACTGTTCGCTCGCTTCCCGGGCTTGCGCAGCGCGGCCTGCTACCTGTCCGACGGCGGCCATTTCGACAATACCGGCGTCTATACCTTGCTCAAGCGCCGCTTGCCGTTGATCGTGCTGGCCGACTGCGGCGCCGATCCGGAATACTTGTTTCGCGACCTGGAAAACCTGGTCCGCAAAGCCAAGATCGACTATACGTACGACATCGAATTCCTCGACCCGACCAGCTTGACCTCGTCGCCGCTCGGTTTCAATATGGCGTCGTGCTTCGGCATCCCCGACGCCATTGGGCCGGAAGTACCGGCCGACGAATGTTTCCTGCTGGCGCGCATCACTTATGACGCTGCCAAAGGTGAATACGGCACGCTGCTCGTGATCAAGCCGCGCCGGCTGAACGATCTTCCGCTCGACGTCGCCGGCTATGCCGACGCCCATCCGGAATTCCCGCAACAACATACCGGCAATCAATTCTTCGACGAGGCGCAATGGGAAAGTTATGAAAGGCTGGGCTGGCTGATCGGAAAGAAAGTCAGCGCCGATTTGCTGTCGGAACTGCCCGGCTGGACCGGCAGCGGCTCCACAGTCGGTAGTGGCCTGCTCAATCCCGTCAAGTCCGCCGACACTCCTGCGCAGCCGGGCAGACGCCAACGCATCGCGTCCACAGTCGGTACCTCGCTCGGGATCGGTGCGATAGCCAGCGTCATCCTGACCGGATGGCAGCTCTGGGACCAACAGAGCAAGGAAAAGCTGGCACACGATTTGGCACGCCAACAAACCTTCGAGACGCAACTCAACGCCGCACAGAAAGCGATGTCCGACAAGGGACTGTCCTGGCCGGAAAAGAACGCCTCGCTCATGCAATTGATCGCGTTGATCCCCGAAATCAAGGACATTCACGATACCTCCTCCGGTGCTCTCAATCGAGCCGCGCTCGACGCCTTGGCCAGACAACTGGACGCAACCTGCAAGAATTTCGACGCTGCAAACGACACCGACAACGCCACGTTATGCGGAAGCACCAAGAACGACCTGCTTGGCAATGGGCCCCAGGTCGATAGCCCCTTGGTCAAGGCAAACTACGATTACTGGAGCAATCCGCGCGTGAGCGAAATTGCCGTCGCGAGCGGCGGAAAACCTGCCGCCGGCGTCACCGCGGCGGCGCTCAGTGAGACGCGCGGCGCCGACACAACCGGCGCGACAGGTTCGCGCGCAGCCGTGCACATGCTGGAAGCGTGCAGCCCACCGAGCGGCAAGCGCTTTACGCTATACATCCAGATCTATGGTGAAAACGAACGCGCGCTTGCCCTGAAAATTGCCCGTCAGGCGCACGATGCCGGCATGCTTACCGCCGCCGTGGAAGACGTCACCGAGACGGCCAAGCAGCTCAACAAGACACCGCCCTACCAATGGAAAAACCTCGCCTGGCTCTATCACGGCGACGATGGCAAGGCTTGCGCCATGGCCGGGCAGGAGTGGGTGGCGAAGAATATCGGTGCGGGAGAATACGACCACATCACCGATGACATCGATCGTGCCGTGCGCCAGATCCCCGATGCATTGAACGCGCAATCTAGCAATATCGAGCTGTGGATACCGCCTGCGGATGTGACCGCAAAATAGCGATGCCGCGAAGATGAAGGGGGGTCAGTCGTGCACTACGACACCCTCGATGGAGTCGACCGCATCTTCCCACGGCGCACGCCGGATCATCGCCATTGTGTCCGCATAGCCGGCCTTGCGCCGCGCCTGCACCCCAATTGCGCTGAAATCGATATCCTTCGTCACATCTTCCCCTTCCAGGCGCGGCGCCAGCAGACGCACCACGTGCATGATCGTGCCGCAGCCCCACGATGCCAGCTCCTTGACGCGCGAATCTTTCAGCTTGTCGGCCGGCAGATATTGCTGCAATTCACGGATCACGTGGCGCAGGCGATGAATCTGCTTTTGCCGGGCAATATGGGCGTCGGTCCGGCTGGCGAATTGAATATCCTTCTGCCGCCCCATGACGTCCCAGATCGATTCGGGTTCCGGACCATGCGGCTGCCACACGTTGACGGCAAAGATGATCGAGCTGACACGCGGCCGGTCATCGAGCACCGCTTCGATCGGCGTGTTGGAATAAATGCCGCCATCCCAGTACGGTTCACCGTTGATGCGCACGGCCGGGAATGCCGGCGGCAGCGCACCGGACGCCATGATGTGTTCGACGCCCAGCCGTTCGTCGCGGCTGTCGAAATAACGCATTTCGCCGCCCTGTACGTGCACGGCACCCACCGTCAAGCGGGTCTCGCGCCGCGCCAGGTAATCGTAGTCCACGAGAGTCGACAAGGTCTGATGCAATGGCTCGGTGGTGTAGTACGAAGCGTGGTCGACGCCCAGTTGCGCCTTGACGCCAAGCAGGGCCGCCGGATTTGGCCGGAAGAAAGCCGGCGTGCCCTGCATTACCGTTTGTAAATTGGCCAACAGGTGGCCCATGCCTAGCCACGCCAACGGTCCCGCAACGGGGATTTGATTCTCCACCTGATCCCAAAATTCGCGCAGCCGTACGATGCGTTTCGCGGGCGGGTTTCCGGCAATGATAGCCCCATTGATCGCACCGATCGACGTGCCGATCACCCAGTCTGGTTCCACACCGGCTTCATGCATGGCCTCGTAGACACCCATCTGATAGGCGCCCAACGCACCGCCACCTTGCAGGACCAGCACGGTTTGTCCATGCGACTTCACGCTCGCTGCGGGATCGGCGGAAACGTCGGACTTTGTGCGACGCGCTGTCTTGGATGCCATTGATTTCGCCTCTGAATCGCCTGCTTGCGCGACTGCAATCTATTCGGAAAGCGTCATCATCTCACAGAGCCGGAAAATCAACAAAATCAGAGCAGCGACGATCGATAAGCGCAAATGCAAACAGGCGGGCAAGCCCGCCTGTCTTTCCCCAAACACCGCCACCAACTACTTGGAAGCCACGATCTTGCTGTCAGCCTTGACTTCAGTCGCTGCGACCTTTGGTGTCGCTGTTTCGGCCTTGGCAACTGACTTGCTTGTGCTGCCCTTGACGCCGGCCTTGGCTACGGCCTTGACGCCTTTGCCCTTGCGCGTGCTCATCGACGTTTGCTTCGGCTTTTCCGTCTTTACTTCCGTCTTGGCCTTGTCAGTTGACTTGGCTTCGGTAGCGGGTGTCGCCTTGGTCGCAGGCAGCGCTGCCTTGCTTTCCGTCTTCGCCACAGGTGCGGTTGCCTTCGTGTCCTTGACATCCTTCGTCGCAGGCGTTGCAACAACTGGCCCCGTAGCGGAAGATGCGGCGGCGGTGCTTGCAGGTGCGGGAGCCTGCGCAAATGCAGCGGTTGCAAACAAGCTGGCGATCATCGTTACGAGCAATTTGTTCATGGTCATGTCCTCATTTCACTTTTGTGTTCCCAAGTTTTTCTTGGGGCCTGAGCATGAAACGGGGTCGAGCGACGGGTTGTTGACGATGCTTACAAAGCGTTACAACTGCCGATCGATCCATTTCCTGTTTCATGCGAACTGAAAAATGTGAAGATTCACAATCTCGCTTTTTCCGATGAGATGCCGGACAATGGCAATTTTCGATCGTGTCTCATTAACGCCAGTCGGATAAATTCATGCAATCATTTCTCAACCTGAGCCTCACACTGCTTGCCGCATATTTTCTGATCCGGTTTGTGCGGCTGCTGACGGGAACACTGCGTCTCATCAAAATGCCGCTGTGGGCACCGTTGCACAGTGCAGTGCCACGCAGCGATCTCGGCGAACTCGCGCCGCTATTCGATGCCGCGCGAACGCAGTATCGTCGCCGTTGCCGGCTTGCCGGCTACCTACGCGGAAACCTCCTACCACGCCGCGAAGAACGTCTATGCTGAATCGGCAATTGCCGACATGCCGACGCCGGGACGCGCGACCGTGACTGCAATAAGAAGCCATCTCGGCGACGGCACTGATCTCCTTACAACCAATAACCCGTTGCAGATGTGGCATGCGCCAACGACCCACCTGCAGGAATGCGATACATCCGACATTGAAGGCATGACGGCGGCGCACCGGGATCGTCGCGCAGCAATCGACACAAGCTGCAACGTGACCCTCAACGCCACGCGAAATGGGACTGACCGTGCGGCTAATCTGGCAGCGGCGATGTTGCCAGGCATGGAACAAGCAGGCAGCATCTACCGGAGCGCCGAGACAAAAATGATGGTCGGCAAATTGCAAGGGGTCGTTTCGAACCCGTCCGGAAATCGCACGGCGGGACTCACTGCCGCATCGTATCCGACCGTACGTTCCATGCACCGGCCTTCGAAGGTATCATGGGTGACCATCATCGAATACGATAGCCGAAACGCATGACCGAACCTGACCAATACGCTCTTGTACAACTGACAGCTGCGGGATATTTCGAGCACCTGCCCAACAAGCAACCCGGACAAGCGGTGCTCGACGACGTCGATGCGCGCGGCCTTCACGCTGCCTTGTTCGATTACGCGCCAGACACCGGCCGCTACATCCCGCTTGATGCCGAAGATCTCGCCGAAGGAGGTGCCGGCATGGCAATACAACAAGTCAAGCTGTTGCTGCAGCAGCGCGGTATCGCGATGGAAGCCGCCGACAGCGACACCTACGACGCAGATGCCGATCTGACTTACCTGACCATCAATGGCCGTGCCGTCACGCTATGCAAGTGGTCGTGGGGAGAAATGTCGCCTGACGAAAAACCCAGGCGTATAACCGGTGAAGCTGCGCTGCAAGACCTGCTATGGAAATTCAAGGCGCAAGGCATTCAGTTGCATGTCGCGCCGACTTCGGCCTTCGACGCAGAAGGCTGCGACCTGTATCTCGCATGGGAAGACGAAAAGCGCTTCTTGCATCGTTGGCGCTTTGGCACCGACGACGGCTGGATGCTTTATGCCGTCGGCTTTTTCTCGATTGTCAATCGGCTGCTTGAGGAATCCGGCTCGCCCGAGCGCATGGTCGCCTATCGCCCTTTCACCAATGAACAAGCGGGCATTTTCCTGACGCGCGAACTCCACGCGCTGTTGGAAAACCTCGATCTGGGCCGTCATTTGCGCCGCATCGATACCGTGCGCTCCTGACGTGGCGAGACAAGAATGCCCATCTCAAATCAAGACAAAAAAACTGGCGCTTTCTACGTCACCTCAATGCGAACGATGCTGACGCGGCACCTATCGATAAAGAGTGATTTTTCCCAAGGCTATCTGCGGCACAAAGCGTCTCCGATTGGCGGATTGCTGCTGCATCCTCGTTTGCATCCCGCGTTGATCAAGTCGGTGCGACAATCAAAATGATGATCGAAACGAGGATTATCGCGCTTGATGTGTCGCAAGAACCTGACTTGCCTGGAACCCATACCGAAGCCTGTCGAACACGCTGAGAAACCGTTTTCATCGACCGGAAAACACATCAGAGCGACAATTTAACTTCTTTCCAACTTCAATCAAGACTGGATTGCGTACTCGGCTCCAACCATCAATTTGACAACAATTCGAAAAAAACACTTGTTTCGCACAAAAATCAAGGTATACTAACGTATAGAGTGTTAGCTCTAGAAAGCACCTTAAGATGACATGTCCCAAGCCCAAACGATGCTTGTGCGATTTAGTTATCAAAAGTTTCACCTCCCAACCGCCCATGACCTGCGGTGTAATGTAACCATTCGGCCCCTATCCCGCCGAAGCAGCCCTGAAGAAGTGAAGAGACACGTGCTCGGGTCATTCGACATGCCTGGCATCGCTCCGTCGCCTATGTGCATTCGCTATTGCGCGTCGGTACGAGATCCTGTGCAGTTGAAGACATTTTCCGTAACCGCTCAGCGGTCTGTGGCTCAACACTTCCGAACGTGCCTGCGTGTTACTTGCGACGTCAAGTCGCGACACTAGCCCCTGTCGGGAACCGCATCGCCCCCAGGAATTTGGTTGTAAAGCACCTTTTTTGTCTATATAAATCATGCAAATATTTGAATACCTCCACCAGGCGAAATCGTTTGAGCACAAACATCTCACCTGTGTCGAAACCCGTGAAGACTCCGACATGCTCATCCTGATCGGCCTGTATCAATCGCGCGGCGAACCAATCACAATGAAGCAGATCGTCGCCAGCGAAATCGGTTCCGCCGCCACGCTGGAGCGGCGTCTGGCCCGCTTCAAGCGCCTGGGAATTGTCAACGCCGCAAAATCCAAGATCGATCGACGCAATATTCATTTGAAGCTCAATGCCAAATTCATGCGCGTGTTTCAGCGTTATGGCAGCACGATGTCGCAAAGCGCGCATTTTCTGGAAGCTTGAGAAGCTGCACGAGGGCGTTCGAAAGAACTGCTCTCGATGCCCTTCAGAACCGTGGGCATCCCCGTTCTGGGTCCCGCGCGAAAGGCGTCTATCGACGGCGCCGACTTCGGCATGTAGAGCCGGCCACGACCTGCCACAGGTTGTCATGGCCAACCGCCCCCGCTGGTGTCTCATTTTTCTGAGCGTCGCGTACGCTTCTCCCCCTGGTGAACTAGAGGGCGTCAATGGTGCCGTGCTGCCATCGCGCGCCGATGCCATCCCTATCCGGCGCCAGCGATCTCCTATTGCAACATGACCGGATCGGTCAGGCCAATTATTTCAGCGCTACGGCAATTTCACGCACCGCGCCCAGCCTGCCTACCGAGTGTTTGATCTACATCAGAATGGCACTCGCGCAATTTCGCTAATCTGAAAGACGATCGTCAATCGCGGCAATGGCCATTCCCGCATAGAGCAGGCCCGGTTGTCCGATCCCTGATGCAGAACGATAGAACGTGACCCACACTTACCTGCTCTCACCTGGAGTATTCAATGAATCGTCGCCCGCACAAATTGGCATGGATCGGATTTTGCGCAGCGCTTGCCTTGGCAGCATTTCCGTCAAAGTCCATGGCCCAATCGACCATGCTCGAAGCGCGCATGAAAACCATCCTGGCCAGTCCGACAGCCACTGCGGCGTCGATTGCTGCAGCCAAGAAGGTGACATTTTTCTGCGATGCCTGCCACGGTGCGGACGGCAGCAGCAACAAGCCGGAAGTGCCGAACCTGGCCGCGCAAAACCCCAGCTACCTGCTGACGCAGATCGACAAATTCGTGCATGGGCAGCGGCGCTACGAGTTCATGGAAGGATTGATGAAAATGCTCACCGAGGAAGATCGCATCAATGTCGCAGTGTACTATTCGAGCAAAAGCGTCAGGCCTGCCGGTACCGTCAAATCGGACGCCGGCAAGACCATATTCGCCGCACGCTGCGCACCGTGCCATGGCGCACAGGCGCTCGGCAACGAAAACACGCCGCGGCTCGCAGGACAGCAATTCAAGTACCTGAAATTGTCGATTACCCGCTATCGCGATCAAACGGGCGAGCGCATTTACGCGCCGATGAGCGCAATGACATCGGTGTTGAAGGATCAGAACATTGAAGATCTCGCGACCTACTTGTCCAGCCTGAATTAGTTGGCGCCCCAGGGAACAAGGCGATCAACGAAAAGGACGGCCGAGCGTCGCCGTCACTTGAGTTCGAACGTCAGTCCGGCGTGCTTTTGCAGGCGTTGCACCAGCGTCATGCCCATCGCCGCCCCTGGCGTCCATACGCCGCCGGCGGTCATGTCGCGGCTGATGTCGCGCGCCAGACAGATCGCGCTCTCGGCAATCATCTTGCAGGTTGATCCGTAACCGGGGTCGCGGTCGCCCTTGACCGATGCGCTCAGCATCTCGCCGTCTTTCGTCTGGCCGATGAACAGCAGCGAATAGGAGCCGTTTTCCCGCGCCTCCTTGTTGGGTCCGTCCCCCGGCTTGGTCAGGACAAATCGACGCAATAGCGATCGGGTCGGGCCAAACCCGAGCAGCGCATCCTGGATGCGCGTCATGCGCGCAAGCCCCTTGGCGCGGCGTTTGCCCTTGGCGCCGTCGCCAGTGAGCATGCGTTCGTCGTAAATAAAATCCGTACCCCACGGATGGCCGCGCAGGAAGTTGGTCCGATGCACGTTCTTGGTATTGATGGTCGCCATGACGAACGGTCCGGTCCAACCCTTGGCCCAATCGTCATAGGCGACGGTTTCTCCCTCCGGTTGCGCCGGGCCGTTGAAGCCCGGCGTCAGTGCAAACGGATCCGCCATGACAGGCGCCAGCTTCGGGTCTTTGTCCATGCACTCAATGGTCGCGAGCAAACTGGCCAGCGTTCCACCCGATACACCGCCCTTCATTTTGCGCACCCGGCCATGCACATGCAACAGCGGTTTGCCCAGGCTCAGCTCGGCCTGGGTCTGCAGGAACACTACGCCAAGGTCGAACGGAATCGAATCGAAGCCACAAGAGAACACAATGCGCGCCCCGCTGGTTCGCGCGGGTTTCTCCAATTGTGGAATCATCTGCGCCATCCAGCCCGGCTCGCCGCACAGATCGACATAGTCGGTGCCGGCATCCGCGCAGGCGCGCACCAGTGTCTCACCGTGCAACTGATACGGGCCGACCGTCGTAATGATGACTTTGGCGCGGCCGACCAAAGCCGATAGCGCCGTGGCGTCCGACGCATCCGCCACGATCAGCGGCAGCGCATCGGAGGCGCCAATGAGGTGCCTGATCTCGGCAAGCTTGGCCTCATTGCGCCCTGCCATCGCCCACTTCAGATCGCCGCCCACGCCGTAAGTCGCCTGTAGATACTCGGCCACCAATCGTCCGGTAAATCCGGTGGCGCCGAAGACGATGATGTCAAATTCCCGGTTCATTGTTACCGCCTGTCTTTTGTCAATCAAGGTGATCAAGCTTCGATAACGGGGGATGTCGTGACTGCCCGCGAACGCCAGCCGAACTTTCGGGAATTTCCTTACCCCCTTTCGCCACAAGAACACAGGTCCCGGTATCAACCCAATGGTACATGTCGTTGTGGCTGGAATACTCCCTGACAGAATCGCTTGGGTCACGCTACGGCGTTGCTTCGAGCGTATTTCCAATACCGATGAGAGAGAACAATCGAGCCGACGGCAATTTGCAACAAATGGGCTAGTCTGGCTTATTGCTCGGTCACTGCTCCAAAGCCTGCGAATTTTCTGCTGCCCCAAGTTGCCTGTCCGCCTTCAATTCTTCCAGGTAGCGTTTCTGCTCCTGCTCGAACAGCGACCTGATCTCCCGCTGCATGGACTCCCGTTCGTCCATGAGATCAACGCTCTTTTCCCTGACTTCCTGATGCCTGGCGTGCATCACTTTCAGTTGATCAAGCGCAGCCTGCTGGCGCGCCTCAACCGCTGCCATGTTACTAACCTGCAGTGCTGCGCGCGCAGCCTGGATATCCTGGCGCAATGCGCGCTGTGCCGTCACTGCGGTGTGTTCGGCATCGATTTGCGCCAACAGTTCGGCGTCATTTCCCATGAGCTCCGCACAGCGCCGCTGTATTGCCTCAAGGCGATCTTCGTTGTCCATCATTTTTTGCTGCACGGCAGTTTCCCTGTCCCGCAATGCGGCCAATTGGATGGCGGTTTGGCGTCGTTGTTCGACTGCCGCAAGCATGCGCTGCTCATTGGCGCTCACGTTGCGTTCATAGAGGGCGTTCAAAGCCTCCTGGTACTCCCGCTGTTGCCTGGCCAAGAGCTCGGCGTCCTCGCGCAATGCCTGGCGTCGTGCGGTCAGATCTTTCCTGCCCGCTGCGCCATTGGCGGCACCAGCGGGCGCGTCCTTGCCCGTGGCATTCAGACTTTCCGCCAAGTCCTGCACCGCCTTGATGGCGTCCTGCTGCGCCTTCTGCTTGTCTTGCAGCGCCCTGCCTGTCTCGCTCAGTGCCAACATTTGTGTTTCGCTTAGCTTGCGCTGCTCCTCCGCCGCAGTTTTCCTGGTCTCCGTCGCGGCGGCGTTGTTATCGTTCAACGCTTTGTGCGCTTCGGCGATTTCCTGATAGCCGGCGGTGACGTCTTTCCAAGTCGTGCGCACCGTTTTCATCCGCTCGCGCAATGGTGCGCGTCGACCCAACACGGGCGCAGTTTTTTCAAAGATCGCCTTGCGCAAAGCGACAATGTCTTTCTGTTTTTGCTGCAAATCCTGACTCTGGTCGCGCAGCACGGCAAGCCGAGTTTCCGTGTTCTGACGTTGCGCTTCGTCAGCCGCCTTGCGCTCTTCGGCAGCTGTCTTGTTTTGATCGGCTTGCCCCTTGAGTTGTTGGCGCGCCGCGTTCAGTTCGGCCAGTTTCTCAGCCACGATCCGGCGCCGTTCCTCGCGCCGCTGCATGATCATTTGCTGGATTTCAGCGTGCTTGCGGTTGATGATGTCCTCATGCGGGCCTGGGCGAAAGAACGCCGGTATGGCTGGCAATACACGCGGCGGCTGGCTGCCGATCTCCGCCCCATAGCCGGCGTGGTCAGGCGCCACCGCCGCCTGCCCGGCATCAGTCTGAATTGACGTTTCTCCGGCAAACACCTTGTCGTAGGTGCCGGGCTCTCCATCCGGCGAACCGGGCGGAATGTAAATCGTCTCATGGTCCGTGCCGCGTATGCCGATGGTTGCGGTCGGCGTACGCAGCGTGTAGGACTTGCGATTGAATTTGCCGATCCAGCCGGTGATCGAACGCAGGCCCCCGGCCAGCAATTTGAAGACGCCTTTGTCATCGTCGCTGCCATCGGCGGTGTAGGCGACAATCTGCAACGTCGTGTTCGGACGCAACGCCAGGAAGCCGGTATCCTGCATGGTGACATGCGCTTCGCTACCCTTGCCGGTGATCAGCGTGTCACCTTCGAATACGGTATCACCGACCTGCGCCGCTCGCGCAGGCTTGCCGGCCTGGAGCAGCCGCACATCGCCGCCGAGCAGGTCGATCTTGCCCGCAGGTGAGCCCGGTTGGGCCGACGCCGTGCCGCACAACACGATCACGGCCAGTACAACGATGAGGCGCAGAGTGCTCATGGGTCGAATCCGCAAGAAGATTAACCAACAGTGAAGCGACCCGCGGCGCGCGATTGGCGCGGCGCTGGCCCCCGCTACAGGAAGAGCATGACCATCGGCACCAGGATGCCGCAGGCCAGCATCACCCATGTCATGCGACGATTATTCCTGCTTTGCAGCGCCATGTAAATGCCAAGCGCCGCAGTCAGCATCAATCCGATCGCCAGGAACAACACGAATATCTTCAGCGGCAACGTCGAGGGGCCTTCTTCATGATCTTCTTCATGAGCAACCGGCGCGCCGGCAGCGCGGCCGTCTTGCGCCGGGGCTTTTGCGTCATCCGGCTTCGGCTCGGCCGGCGCGGCATGCTCATGATGGTGCGGATGGGCCAGGCGCTGATCCTTGTGGATCGAGGCAATCATCACGATCCACGCGGGCGCCTTATAGCTGCCGTCATCATCGTTTTCGTGCAGACTGAACACCTGCAACGCGCCGCTCAGGGCAAAAAAGAAAATCGCTGGCGCGAAGAAGGTACCCAGGTAGAGGTGCAGCTGACGGATTTGTTTCATTCGATGGTTCCGGTAAAAGGGTAGTCAAGGAGTGACGGGCAGTATATTCCAACGGCGATATTTTCCGCAAAAAAAACAGTCAAAACTGTCAAATTTATCAATGCAATGCGAGATTGGGGGATTTCAAGACGCGTTGTATAGCCAATATTCGAAATGGCAGTCTCGGACGACGCATCCGAAGGGATACTGACCACCCTCAGCC
>FSYV01000360.1_pt1 | contig 17049 bp, 10 predicted proteins | sample 1638641 | NCBI WGS metagenome assembly FSYV01 (sample SAMEA3914813, study PRJEB12502) | metagenome | biome: forest; material: soil | place: Canada | collected 2011-07-07 | depth 0.3 m
CACCAATGCTGAATTGATTTTGGTTTGCATTTATCTCTCCTCGATTTTGTTTTGCCGTTCATTGCCGGAATTGCCCTGCCAGTTCCTCCCGTTTCCTTGCCCTGCTTTTTTGCCTGCCGGGCATGCGCTAGTCATCCGTGGTTTTCCTGTTCGCTGGTTTGTCTTCTGCACCTCCTTTTGATGTCTGCGTGACGAGAAGTACCCATTTCGCGTCTGCCGGTTGAGCGTCGGTCCGTGGGCGCCTCTGTTTGCATACCACTTGCAGACCAAGACGTCATCGGATGAGCGGAAGCGGCGCAATGCGATAAATTATTATCGAGCGAAATTCAACTGCGATTGGTATGGATGGTTATAGAAAAAATAGCGAAAATCGGCGTTCTGGAAAACACTGGTTTTGAGATGGCAAGGAGGGACTGAGGCGGGTAAAAACTTGAGAAGTGGAATCGAAGTGGTATGTTATGGGTGATTCGCCAAGACGGAAAAGCGATCATTGATGTCGTACGATGCGGACGGCGGCGGCAAGACCCCGACTGTCGCCCTACCGTACCAGTCATATTTTTCGCGCGGATCGAGGACGATCAGTTGCCGACCCCGATGCCGCGTTAGCGGTGCTCGGCGGGATGCAATCAGTTGCCGCGCAGTTTTTCCCGTTGTTGTTCTTCGCTGAACAACGTCAGGGAGGGTTTCACCAGATCGCTGCGGCTGACTATGCCGACCAGCCGCCGCGTTTGGGCGTCCGTCACGACTGGAAGGCGTTCCAGGTGGTGTACTGCCAGCCGTGTGGCGATGGTGCGGCAGGTTTCCTCCGCCAGCGCCATGAGCGGCACGTTCGCGCCGAACAAGTCGCCGGCGGTAATAGCGCCGCGCTGCCGGCCAGCTACCAGAGTTTCACGATCCACCATGCCGACGTATGAACCGTCACGCAATACCGGATAGGCGCGATGGGCCTGTTGCACGCCGAAATACTGTTCGAGGGCCGCATTGATTGCCACGCTGTGCCGGATCGATTGCACGTCGCGCGTCATGACTTCGGCGACGTTGTGGCGTTCCATGGGGTCGATGCCATATTCGCGGTAAATATGGTAGCCGCGCCGCGCGATTTTCTCTGTCAGGATGGAACGCGGCATGACCAATACCGTAAAGCCGTAGGCAACTGCGGACGCCGTCAGCAGCGGCAGCAGCGCATTGGCGTCATGCGTCAATTCGAAGGCGAAGATTACCGACATGATCGGCGCGCGCATCATGCCGCCCAATGTCGCCGCCATGAAGACGAGCGGCCACAAGGCGGGGTGCGCGCCGGGCAGGTATGGGCCGAGCAAGACGCCCAAGCCCGCGCCGAGCATCAATAGCGGAGCGAGCACGCCGCCCGACGTGCCGGACCCAAGGCTGATCACCCACATCACGGCTTTGCAGCACAGCAGCGTGACAACCACGCTCGCGGTCAGATGGTTGTGCAGCAAGTCACCTATGACGTCGTAGCCGACGCCCAGCGCCCGTGGCTGCAGATAACCGCCGATCCCTACTGCAAGCCCGCCAATTGCCGGCCACCACATCCAATGCACCGGCAGCTTGCCGAACATGTCTTCGACCTTGTACAGGGAAGTCGATAGCGTCCACGACAGGAGGCCGCTGGCGATCCCTGCCGCAACGCAAGACAGCAGATCGAGTGGGCCTACCGGCGCGGTTTCCAGGGCGAAGAGCGGGCCGGCATCGAGAATGAAGGGGCGGGCGAAGCCGGCGACGGCGCACGCAATGGCGACCGGCAACAGGCTGCGCGGTCGCAGTTCGAACAGCAGCAATTCCACGGCCAGCATGACTGCCGCAATCGGTGTGCCAAACACGGCCGTCATGCCGGCCACCGCACCGGCCACCAGCAGCGTCTTGCGCTCGGCGCCCGAAATGTGGAAATGCTGGCCGATCAGCGAGCCGATCGCGCCGCCGGTCATGATGATGGGGCCTTCCGCTCCGAACGGGCCGCCGCTACCGATGGCGATGCCGGAAGACAGTGGCTTCAATAGTGCAACCTTGGGCGACATCTTGCTCTTGCCGAACAGGATGGCTTCGATCGCCTCGGGTATGCCGTGTCCGCGTATCTGCTGCGAACCGTAACGCGCCAGCAGCCCGATGATCAAGCCGCCTATCACGGGCACGACGATGACCAGCGGCCCGAGCGTATTGGCCGCCGGTGAACGCATCGCCAGCGACAACGTCTGGAAGAAAAACAGGTTGGTGAAAAAATGTATCAGTTGCAGCAGCACGGCCGCGCCGCCAGTGGCCAAGGCGCCGACAATTGCGGCGATCAGTGTAATTTTCAGCAGACGGTGATCCGCCGCAAAATCGCGGCGCTTGTCGATATGTTGGCTCGCGCCGGTGTTTTGCATGCAGTGTCGTAACGGTTTAAAAATTGATCAATGGGATAGGGAATACGCCGTTGAGCGAGCGCAGCTCTTCGCGGTGCAGTGCCGCCAGCCTGGTCAGCAATCGTTCGCCGGGTTCAAGCAGCCTGACCTCCACATGACGACGGTCGCCCTCGCTTTGCTTTCTTTGCACCAGGCCGAGCGCTTCGCAACGCGATATCAAGGCGGCGACGCCATGTGGCATGGCCTGAAGTCGGTCGGCAAGCTCACCCACATTGGCATAACTACGGCCGGGGAAGCCCTTGATATGCAGCAGCAATAAATACTGCAATGGCGTGATGCCGTGCGCCTGCACGGCGTTTTCCGAAAAACGCTCAAAGCGGCGCAACTGATAGCGGAATTCCGACAACGCTTCGAATTCCTTCTTGCTGAGTGCTTCATCTTGCTGTGATTTCATGGGGTTTCTGCCGTGTATATGATCTGCCAGGCAGTGAATATACGTCTTTAGCCAGGTTGACTGCAAAGCGTCGTATTCCGATGTGCGAGCGTTGGCAGGAAAAATTATATCATGTTGTGATATATTTTTAAGCTTGACTGTCTACCCGACCGCGTAGGGACGAAGGCGAAAAGCGAAATCCGATGCGCTAGTTGCATTTGCGCATCGGTTTGATGACGCTTTTTAGTTGCATTGCGGATATTCCGTGCATTTTTTGCAAGCTCGATTAGAATCAGTGTAAAAAGTAACAATTGTTAATTCACGCTGAGAACAAATGATCAAAATGAATTAGATAATTTGTTTTAGCGCGGTATTTTATAGAGGGACTCTCGGTAAAGACTGGTTAAATTTGTTAAACTACTTGCCTTACGGCAAGTTGGGGATGGTGTTCCAGTTTTCGCATTTCCCGCAGATTTTGCGTGGATGGCATCAGGAAAAGGTATCGCTACACTTTGCGTGGTCAACGTTCATAGACAAGTTCCCCGATATGTTTTCAAAAAAGATGGACCAGCACCCGCTTTCAGATCGGCTGACGTTGGAAAGCCTGATGGAAGCCGCAGGAGACGTCGTCCTGCGTATGGATGCTTCCGGAAAAATTTTCTATGCCAGCCAGCGCGCGCAGTCTTCCATTGATTCGGCCAGTGCGCTCGAAGGCACGTTGCTGCTCGACCATGTCGTGCGTGAGGATAGCGCTGCCCTGGATACGGCATTGAATGAAGCCCGCAGGTCCGGCGGCAAGGTTCGCGTGAATGCGCGCCTCAATCCGCCCAGTGGTCCGCTCTGGTTTGAATGGCAGGTGAGTGTCTGCGGCAACGACGCAGGTCAGGTCGAATTTCTTGTACTGGCGCGCGACATTGCCGAGCAGCATGCGACCGAAGAACGATTGCTGCACATGGCGACGCATGATGAGCTGACGGGATTGCCCAATCGCGCCCTGCTATCCGATCGCCTGCGCATGGCCATGGCACAGTCGAGGCGTACCGGCGTCGGCTTCACGGTTCTGGCGCTGGACCTCGATGGATTCAAGAAAGTCAACGACGCGCTAGGTCATCCGGTTGGTGACGCGTTGTTGCGCGTTGCAGCGGTGCGTTTTCGCGAAGTGTTGCGCACCGTCGATACCCTCGCCCGCGTCGGCGGCGACGAATTTGTTGCGGTCCTGCCGAATGCAATCGACCCCGAGGAGCTGCAAGTCGTTGCCCGGCGAATGATTGCAACGACGCAGTTGCCATTCGAAATCGATGGCCACGTGCTCTATGTGAGCACTTCGGTCGGCGCGGCAATCTATCCGGAACACGGTGACACCGAGGTGAAGCTGCTGGCCCACGCCGATACCGCCATGTATCGCGCCAAGGAAACCGGCAAGTCGCGCTGCGTCATCTACGATCCTGCCAAATTCAATCTGCCCGAGCATGATGTGTCGATGGAAGCGGCCATGTTCGATGCGGTGCGCAATGGCGAATTCCGGTTGTTCTATCAGCCGATACTTGATGCCCATACCCGCAAGATCGTCGGCTTCGAGGCGCTCATGCGCTGGATACATCCGGAACTCGGTTCGATATCGCCGGTTCAGTTCATTCCGATGGCCGAGGCAAACGGCTTGATCAACCTGCTCGGCGCCTGGGCGCTCAAGGCAGCCTGCGTGCAAGTGCGCCAATTCGAACAGGCCGCCGGGCGCAGCCTGTATGTATCGGTCAACGTCAGCCCGCGCCAATTCCGCAACGACCAGTTCTTGCACGTCATGGACGACGCCATGCGCCTGTCCGGGCTCAAAGGCAGTCAGTTGCTGCTGGAAATCACGGAGGGCATCCTGATGTCCGACCCGGAATATGCCGAAACCCTGCTGCACGCCATTGCCACACGCAATGTGCGCATCGCCATCGATGACTTCGGCACCGGTTACTCCTCACTTGCCTACTTGAAGCGCTTCCCGATTGCTGCGTTGAAGATCGATCGCGCTTTCATCAAGGATTTGCCGATGTCGATCAAGGATGCGGCAATCTGCAATGTCGTGCTGAGCCTGGCCAGCCACTTGAACCTGACCACCATCGCAGAAGGCGTGGAGAACGATGAGCAACTGAGTTTCCTCTCCAAGCAAGGCTGCACGATGATCCAGGGCTTTCTCACCGGACGGCCGTTGCCGCCGGAGGAGGCCATATTGGCGCTCAAGACCGGCGTCCTGCCGGTTGCGGGGCAGGTTGGAAAAATCGCATGAGCACCTTGTCCAACGATTCCGCCAACGCGCAAAATACCCTGGCGCTGCTTTGGGCCAGTGTACGCGCGCGCGGCGATCTGCCGGGCTTCTCCAAAGTCATTAACTCGATCATCGGCGCAATGAACGGCGAATACGATCCTGAATTCGACATGACCAGGACGGTCTTGTCGGACCCGGCGTTGACGCAGCGGGTTCTGCGCCTGGCCAACAGCGCCATGTATTCCGTGTTCGGGTCGGGTATCAATACCGTCTCCAAAGCCGTGACCGTGCTCGGCACCGAATCGATCGGACACCTGGCTTTGGGCCTCAAGTTGATCGATGGCTTGTCCCACATCGCGCCGGACTCGCCCGGCACCCGCGGCGAGCTGGAAAAAGCCGTACTGGCCGGCCATATCGGGCGCCAGGTCGCCTCGTCGGCTAACACGCGCGACGTGGAGGAGGTGGTGGTCTGCTCCATGCTGCACGCCCTCGGCCGCATGATGGTCACGTTTTACCTGCCGCAAATGTGGAGCAGGATCACGGCGACGGCAGAAGACAGCGAGCGCCGCGAAGCCGACGTGGCTGCCGAGGTGCTCGGGCTCGGTCTCGACGAAATCGGTCGCGCCATCGCCGTGCAATGGGGCTTCCCGCCCAGCCTGATCAACAGCATGACTCATGTTCATGCGAAGGAAATCGACGAACCGATCGACCACGCAGAATGGCTTGCGACCGTCGCCACGGTCTCGTCGAAATGCGCGGAAATCATCTGCCGGGACGATGTGGCAAACACCGCCGAGCTGGCGCGCATGATCGGCAGCTATTCGGCCATGCTGGGGCTGGAGCCGGAACAAATCCTGGCGGCCGTCGATACGGCGTTGCAGATGGTTGAGGACGAGGCCGTGATCAATCGACCGGTCAAATTGGCCGAGTCGACGCGCACGGAGGCGGACAAGGCCGCGCTCGGCGGCAAGCCGCCGGATTCCGTGCAGATACTGCGTCGCGGTGTGATCGACTTGCGCGAAGCGATAAGCACTGCCAATGCCAAGCAGTTGATGACGATTGCGCTCGAGACCGTGTACAAGGGACTGGGCTTCACTCGCACCATGGCATTCATGCGCAATACCGATCGGCATCAATACATGGTGCGGCTCGGATTCGGCGACGGCATGCCCGACATACTCGACAAGCTATGGTTTCCCGATACCTATCAGCCGGACGTATTTCATGCCGCCCTCGCCAACGACAAGATGATATTTGTCGAGAACGCGCATGCACCGGCATTTGCCAGCAAGCTGCCCCGCTGGTGGAAGTCCACCCTGTTCGATGCCCGTAGCTTCATGGTGTTGCCATTGACCATCAACCGCAATCCGATGGGTTTCATCTATGGTGACTGGAGCAGCACCTTGCCGCCTGCCAGGATTGATGCCGCGGAGATCCTGCCGCTCAACGAGCTGCACACGTTATTGGTCGACGTCATCGAGCGGCGCCGCAATCGGGATCAGACAACCCCCAGGGATATCCTCTGATGCGAAACGGGATGGATGCCGCAGCAAGTTACCAAAGTGACAAATAACAAACCATGCCGCCGCAAAGGTGTCAGAGCCAGACGGATCTGAATAGCAGGGTCATGAATAAAAGGGTCAGAGTCGGGATAATTGGTTATAATCGCCGCATCTTTTTCATCGCATTATTATCCACATGGCACGCCAGCCCCGACTAGTAATTGCCGCCCAACCGCATCATATTGTTCAGTCCGCCGTCGATAGCCAAATCGCCTTTCGCGACGACGACGATCATCGCGCTTTCTTGAATTGGCTACGCGATGCGGCCAAGCTATACAAAGTGGCAATTCACGCCTACGTTCTGCTCCCCAACCAACTGCAAATCCTGGCCACGCCGACCGACACGGACGGCATGGCGCGCATGATGCAATGGGTAGGTCGGCACTATGTCCCTTATTTCAACAAGAAATATCATCGGGGTGGAACCCTGTGGCAGGGGCGGTTCAAAGCCAGCGTCGTCGATCCCGCCACCTATCTATTGTTGTGTACGCGCTACATCGAAGGCGCGCCGGTACGCGCAGCATTGGGCACTACGCCGCTCGACTATTCGTGGTCCAGCTACGCACATCACGTCGGCGCCAAACCCGATGCCCTCGTCATGGATCACGTCGTGTATTGGTCGCTGGGCAACACGCCGTTTGAGCGCGAGGCGGCCTATCGCGCGCTTGCAGAGCAACCGCTCACAGTGCCGGAGCTGTCGAATCTCGATGATAGCGTGCGCAAAGGATGGGCAATAGGCCCGGACGCCTTCAAGAGTGAATTGGAAAAGCAAACCAATCGGCAGGTGCGGCCCGGCAAACGTGGTCGCCCCGGCAAAGTCGCAAGCAAACCGCCGCATCATGATGGTACTGGTGAAATTTAAACAATACGCGTCGATTTTTCTGCCAATTACTCTGTCCCCAATAATTTCAAATTCAAAAATCTGCTCATAATTATATTACTCTGACCCTTATTATTCTTGTTGAATAATCTGGTGCGCTGCACTATCCTCCAATTTCGTCTTTAAAAAAGCAGTGGAGAACGCTATGCACGCACAGGGTATGTACGACCCAAGCAACGAACACGACGCCTGTGGCGTTGGTTTTGTCGCTCATATCAAAGGCAAGAAAAGCCACTCGATCGTTGAGCAGGGACTCTTGATCCTGAAAAATCTCGACCATCGTGGTGCTGTGGGAGCGGACAAGCTGATGGGCGACGGCGCCGGCGTGCTGATCCAGATTCCTGATCAATACTACCGCGAAGAAATGCAAAAGCAGGGCATCGATTTGCCGCCGCCCGGCGAATTCGGCGTCGGCATGGTGTTCTTGCCGAAAGAACACGCGTCGCGTATCGCCTGCGAACAGGAAATCGAACGCGCGGTATTGGCCGAAGGCCAGGTGCTGCTGGGCTGGCGCGATGTGCCGGTCGATATCGACATGCCGATGTCGCCCACCGTGCGCGATAAAGAGCCGGTGATCCGCCAGATATTCATCGGCCGTGGCCAGGACATCATGGTGACCGATGCGCTCGAGCGCAAGCTGTATGTCATCCGCAAATCCTCCGGCCATGCGATCCAGGCGCTCGACCTGTTGCATGGCAAGGAATTTTTCGTGCCGTCGATGTCGGCGCGCACCGTGGTATACAAAGGCTTGCTGCTGGCCGACCAGGTCGGCGTCTATTACAAGGACTTGCAGGACCCACGTTGTATTTCGGCGCTGGCACTGGTTCATCAACGCTTTTCCACCAACACCTTCCCGGAATGGCCGCTGGCCCACCCTTACCGCCTGATTGCACACAACGGCGAAATCAACACCGTCAAAGGCAACTTCAACTGGATGCGCGCGCGCGAAGGCGTGATGAAGTCGGCCGTGCTGGGCGACGATCTGAAAAAGCTGTTCCCACTGATATATGAAGGCCAGTCGGATACGGCCTGCTTCGACAACGTGCTCGAACTGCTGTTGATGGCCGGTTATCCGTTGGCGCAAGCCATGATGATGATGATCCCGGAAGCCTGGGAAAACCATGCGTTGATGGATGACAACCGCCGCGCCTTCTATGAATACCACGCCGCCATGATGGAGCCGTGGGACGGCCCGGCCGCGATGGCCTTCACCGACGGACGCCATATCGGCGGCACGCTCGACCGCAACGGCTTGCGTCCTGCGCGCTATATCGTCACCGACGACGACCTGGTCGTGATGGCGTCGGAGTCGGGCGTCTTGCCGATTCCCGAATCGAAGATCATCAAGAAGTGGCGCCTGCAACCAGGCAAGATGTTCCTGATCGACCTGGATGCCGGCCGTATCATCGATGACAAGGAGTTGAAAGACACCTACGCCAACGCCAAGCCCTACAAGCAATGGATCGCTTCGGTGCGCATCAAGCTTGGCGCGCTCAAGCAGGAACCGCCCGAAGCACCGCTGGCAACGGCACTGCTCGATCGCCAGCAATTGTTCGGCTACACGCAGGAAGACCTGAAGTTTTTGTTGACGCCGATGGCGACGGCGGCCGAGGAAGCGATCGGCTCCATGGGCAACGACTCGCCGCTGGCGGTCATGTCCAACAAGAACAAGACCCTGTACAACTATTTCAAGCAATTGTTTGCCCAGGTGACGAACCCGCCGATCGACCCGATCCGCGAAGCGATGGTCATGTCGCTCGTGTCGTTCATCGGCCCCAAGCCGAATATGCTCGACACCAACAACATCAACCCGCCAATGCGGTTGGAAGTGTCACAACCGATTCTCGACTTTGCCGACATCGCCAAACTGCGCAACATCAGTGCACATACCAGCGGCAAGTTCAAGTCACATGAATTGAACATTTGCTATCCGGTGTCGTGGGGCAAGGACGGCATCGAAGCCTGGCTTGCATCGTTGTGCGCGAAGGCGGTCGATGCCGTCAAATCGGGCCACAATATCCTGATCGTGTCGGATCGCAAGGTCGACGCCGACCAGGTCGCCATTCCGGCCTTGCTGGCTACTTCCGCAGTGCATTTGCACCTGGTGAGCAAGGGCTTGCGCACCTCGACCGGACTGGTGGTTGAAACCGGTTCGGCGCGCGAGACCCATCATTTTGCCTTGTTGGCTGGTTATGGTGCCGAAGCCATCCACCCCTATCTTGCGATGGAAACATTGGCCGAAATGGCGCCAGGTTTGGAAGAGGGCCTCACCGCAGAAAAGGCGATCTACAACTTCCAGAAAGCCATCGGCAAGGGGCTGCTGAAAGTCATGTCCAAGATGGGCATTTCCACCTACATGTCGTATTGCGGCGCGCAGATTTTTGAGGCGATCGGTTTGAACAGCGCGCTGGTCAGCAAGTATTTCAAGGGCACCGCTTCCAACGTCGAAGGGATCGGCGTGTTTGAAGTCGCCGAAGAAGCCTTGCGCCTGCACAAGCTGGCGTTCGGCAGCGACCCGGTGCTGGCCAACGCGCTCGATGCCGGCGGCGAATACGCCTACCGTGTGCGCGGCGAAGACCACATGTGGACGCCGGACGCGATCGCCAAGCTGCAGCACTCGACGCGTGCCAACAACTTCAATACCTATAAGGAATACGCGCAGATCATCAACGATCAGTCCAAGCGCCACATGACCTTGCGCGGCCTGTTCGAATTCAAGTTCGATCCGAACAAGGTGATCCCGCTCGACGAAGTCGAACCGGCCAAGGAAATGGTCAAGCGTTTCGCCACCGGCGCCATGTCGCTCGGCTCGATCTCGACCGAAGCGCACACGACGCTGGCAATCGCCATGAACCGCATCGGCGGCAAATCGAATACCGGCGAAGGCGGCGAAGACGAGAACCGCTATCGCCAGGAATTGAAAGGCATCCCGATCAAGCAGGGCGATACGCTCGCCTCGATCATCGGCAAGGAACAGGTCGCCGTCGACATCCCGCTGATGCCGGGCGATTCGTTGCGCTCGAAGATCAAGCAGGTCGCATCGGGCCGTTTCGGTGTCACAACCGAATACCTGACCTCGGCCGACCAGATTCAGATCAAGATGGCACAGGGCGCCAAGCCGGGCGAAGGCGGCCAATTGCCGGGTCACAAGGTGTCGGAATACATCGCTCGCCTGCGCTTTTCCGTGCCGGGCGTCGGCTTGATTTCGCCGCCGCCGCATCATGATATCTATTCGATCGAAGATTTGGCGCAACTGATCCACGACTTGAAGAATGCCAATCCGAAAGCGTCAATCTCGGTCAAGCTGGTATCCGAAGTCGGCGTCGGCACGGTGGCGGCCGGCGTGGCCAAGGCCAAGTCGGACCACGTGGTGATCGCAGGCCATGACGGCGGCACCGGCGCCTCGCCGCTGTCGTCGGTCAAGCACACCGGCACGCCATGGGAACTAGGCTTGTCGGAAACGCAGCAGACCCTGGTATTGAACCGTTTGCGCAGCCGCATCCGGGTGCAGGCCGACGGCCAGATCAAGACCGGGCGCGATGTGATCATCGCCGCCTTGCTGGGTGCCGATGAAGTCGGTTTCGCCACCGCGCCGCTAGTGGTCGAAGGCTGCATCATGATGCGCAAGTGCCACCTGAACACCTGTCCGGTCGGCGTCGCAACGCAGGACCCGGTGCTGCGCGCCAAGTTTGCGGGCAAGCCCGAGCATGTTGTGAACTTCTTCTTCTTCGTCGCCGAAGAAGCGCGCCAGATCATGGCCCAGCTCGGTATCCGCACTTACAATGAACTGATCGGTCGTACCGACCTGCTCGACAAGTCCAAGGCCATCTCGCACTGGAAAGCCAAGGGGCTGGACTTCAGCAAGATCTTCCATCAGCCGGACATGCCGGCCGAAGAGCCGCGCTACCAGATCGAGTTCCAGGACCATGGGCTGGAAAAGGCACTCGATCACCGCCTGATCGCCCAGGCGCAATGGGCGCTCGACAAGGGTGAAAAAGTCTCCTTCATCTCGCCGGTGCGCAACGTCAACCGGACCGTCGGCACGATGCTGTCGGGCGAGGTAGCCAGGAAATTCGGCCATGCCGGATTGCCAGACGATACGATCCACATCCAATTGCAAGGCACGGCCGGGCAATCGGTCGGCGCCTTCCTCGCACGCGGCATCACCCTGGACCTGGTCGGCGAAGGCAATGACTACGTCGGCAAGGGATTGTCGGGCGGACGCATCATCGTGCGGCCAAATACCGAATTCCGCGGCTGGGCAGTCGACAACATCATCGTCGGCAATACCGTGCTGTACGGCGCGATTTGCGGCGAAGCCTTCATCAACGGCGTGGCTGGCGAACGGTTCGCAGTGCGTAATTCCGGCGCCACCGCCATCATTGAAGGCACTGGCGACCACGGTTGCGAATACATGACCGGCGGCACCGTTGTGGTGCTCGGCGAAACGGGACGTAACTTTGCAGCCGGCATGTCGGGCGGCATAGCCTATGTTTATGACCCGGACGGCGAATTCGCCAAGAAATGCAATCTCGCCATGGTGACCCTGGAACCGGTGCTGAGCGCGGTCGATCAGGAAGCCAAGGGCGAGCATGGTCTGTGGCACAAGCTCGGCGCCGATGGCAATCAACAAAGCGACGAGGCCATCCTGAAAGGCTTGATCGAGCGCCATTTCAAATACACCGGCAGCACGCGCGCGCGCAATTTGCTCGACGCCTGGGCAGTCGGCCGCGCCAAATTCGTCAAGGTATTCCCGAACGAATACAAGCGCGCGCTGGGGGAAATGGCTGCAGCAAAAGCCGAGGCAGCCAAGCCGGTCAAGGAAAAGAAGGCAGCGTGAACCTACGTATAGATTCGCTTTGTATTTTGAAGATCAAATGAAGGCAAGGCGCTCCTGAAAATCCTGGCGCAGTGGATTGTCAGGAGCGCACATAGAGAGAGATTTTATGGGAAAAATTACTGGTTTCATGGAATACCAGCGCCTGAAAGAGGCCAGCGAAGCACCACAGACGCGCAAGAAGCATTACAAGGAATTCGTCATGCACCTGAGCGACGACGACGCCAAGGTGCAAGGTGCGCGCTGCATGGATTGCGGCATTCCATTCTGCAATAGCGGCTGCCCGGTCAACAACATCATTCCCGACTGGAATGACATGGTCTTTCGCGGTGCCTATCGCGAAGCCCTCGACACGCTGCATTCGACCAATAATTTCCCCGAATTCACCGGGCGCGTGTGCCCCGCTCCGTGTGAAACCGCGTGCACGCTCGGTATCAACAACGATCCGGTCGGCATCAAGTCGATCGAGCACTTCATCATCGACAAGGGCTGGGAAAACGGCTGGGTGTTGCCGCAGCCGGCCGAAAAGAAAACCGGCAAGAAGGTCGCGGTCGTCGGTGCAGGTCCCGCCGGTCTGGCAGCCGCGCAGCAGCTGGCGCGCGCCGGCCATGACGTGACCGTGTTCGAGAAGAATGACCGCATCGGCGGCCTGCTGCGCTATGGCATTCCCGACTTCAAGATGGAAAAATCGCATATCGACCGGCGCGTGAAGCAAATGGAAGCCGAGGGCGTGCAATTTCGCACTGGCGTGCTGGTGGGCAAGGATTTTCCTGCCAACGTCACGAACTGGTCGAAGAAGACGGTATCGCCCGAAGAGCTGGACAAGGAATTCGACGCCGTCGTGCTGACCGGCGGCGCCGAGCAGCCGCGCGACCTGCCGGTGCCGGGGCGCGAACTGAAAGGCGTGCATTTCGCGATGGACTTCCTGCCGCTGCAAAACAAGGTGGTGGCCGGTGACAAGGTCAAGGACCAGATCAGTGCGGCGGGCAAGCACGTCGTCGTGATCGGCGGCGGCGATACCGGTTCCGATTGCGTCGGCACATCGAACCGTCACGGTGCCGCAACGGTGACCCAATTTGAATTGCTGCCGCAGCCGCCGGAGCAGGAAAACAAGCCGCTGGTCTGGCCCTATTGGCCAACCAAGCTGCGCACCTCATCGTCACATGAGGAAGGTTGCGGACGCGACTGGGCGGTGGCCACCAAACGGCTGGAAGGCAAGGGCGGCAAGGTCGAGAAATTGATCGCGGCGCGGGTCGAATGGAAAGACGGCAAGATGCAAGAAGTGCCCGATTCCGAATTCGAAATGAAGGCCGACCTTGTGCTGCTGGCGATGGGTTTTGTCTCCCCCGTGGCACAGGTGCTGCAGGCGTTCGGCGTGGAGCAGGATGCACGCGGCAACGCCAAGGCCGGCACCGAAGGCGAGGGCTGCTACAAGACTTCCGCACCGAAGATTTTCGCCGCCGGCGACATGCGGCGCGGGCAATCGCTGGTGGTCTGGGCGATCCGCGAAGGGCGCCAATGCGCGCGCGCAGTTGACGAATTCCTCATGGGAAGCTCGGTATTGCCGAGGTGATCCGGGTGGTGTTGTAGGCTGGGACTCGTCCCAGCCTTGTTGCGTCCCAATACACTATCCTTGGTCGATTTGTCGCAGTAACCAAGTAACCTTGAAGTAACAATTGAATCGCACGGGCCGGGCCGGATTGCACATGGTGCAAACTCCCGCCGGGCCTGTTGTATTTTGTGCCGGCACAGCGTCATTTACCGATTTTTTCCGTTAGCTGCGCCAGATTTACAAATTGCGGCCTGAAGGAATGTGAGAACTGCTCTACAATCTCGCCATTGTCATCAACTGCCGTCGTCGTGTCCAACCTAGTCGAAATCCACAACCTCAAGTTTTCTTACGGGGATAGGCCCATCCTCACCGACCTGCAAATGGAATTCCCGCGTGGCAAAGTGATTGCCGTGATGGGTGGTTCCGGGTCGGGCAAGACTACCATCCTGCGCCTCATAGGCGGGTTGCTGGCTGCCAAGTCGGGACAGGTCGTGGTCGACGGGCAGGTGGTCGATACCAACGATATTGCTGCGCTATACCGATTGCGCAGGCGCATGGGCATGCTGTTTCAACTGGGCGCCTTGTTTACCGACCTTAGCGTGTACGACAACGTTGCGTTCCCATTGCGCGAACATACCGATTTGCCGGAAAGCCTGATACGCGACCTGGTCCTGATGAAACTGCAGGCAGTCGGTTTGCGCAACGCCGCCCAATTGAAGCCCGCCGAAGTGTCCGGCGGCATGGCGCGGCGCGTGGCGCTGGCGCGCGCGATTGCGCTGGACCCGCAATTGATCATGTATGACGAACCGTTTGCCGGACTCGACCCCATTTCGATGGGCGTGACCGCCAACCTGATCCGCAACTTGAACGATGCGCTCGGCTCGACCTCGATACTGGTGTCGCACGATGTGGACGAATCGTTCCTGATCGCCGATTATGTGTATTTCCTGTCGCAGGGCCAGATCGTCGCGCATGGGACACCGCAGGACATGCGCGCTTCGACCGACCCTTACGTCAAGCAATTCGTCAACGCCGAAATGGATGGACCGGTGCCGTTCCATTATCCGGGCAAATCCCTGGCCGACGATCTCGGCGTGCGGGTGGGCAATTGATCGGCCGCGTTGTCAGCGGCGCTTTGGGGGCCGTGGGTGGCGGCTTGCGCATCTGGCTGCACAATGTCGGCTATGCGGCGCGCATGTTCACCTCGATGCTGCGCGCTTCGCTCGGCCTGTGGCGCCGGCCGCGCCTGATTACCGACCAGATCCATTTCATCGGCAATTATTCGCTGGTGATCATCGCCGTGTCGGGATTGTTTGTCGGCTTTGTGCTCGGTTTGCAGGGTTATTACACACTCAATAAATACGGCTCGGAACAGGCTCTCGGCTTGCTCGTGGCGCTATCGCTGACGCGCGAGCTGGGGCCGGTCGTGACGGCATTGCTGTTTGCCGGTCGCGCCGGCACGTCGCTCACTGCCGAGATCGGCTTGATGAAGGCCGGCGAGCAACTGGCGGCGATGGAAATGATGGCGGTCAATCCGCTGCAGCGCGTGATCGGCCCGCGTTTCTGGGCGGGCGTGATTTCCATGCCGATCCTTGCGGCAATTTTCAGCGCCGTGGGTATCATGGGCGGCTATATCGTCGGCGTGAAATTGATCGGCGTCGACGAAGGCGCATTCTGGTCGCAGATGCAGGGCGGCGTCGACGTGTTTCAGGATGTGTTGAACGGCGTGCTCAAGAGCGTGGTGTTCGGGTTGGCCGTCACCTTCATCGCGCTGTACCAGGGCTACGAAACCGACCCGACGCCGGAAGGCGTGGCGCGCGCAACCACACGCACGGTGGTCATTTCATCATTGACGGTGCTGTGGCTGGATTTCCTGTTGACAGCACTGATGTTTAATTGAGTTTGAATTATTGAATTGAAGGCGTCAGGTTCAATACGCCGCATTTCGCGGGCCAGGTGCAAAGCAGATTGCGCCAGGAATTGACCTCGCTTCGAGGAGTGGACTATGCAAAGAAAATCACTGGATGTATGGGTAGGGCTGTTTGTCGTGCTGGGCGCGGCGGCGCTGATGTTTCTCGCGTTAAAGGCCGGCAACCTCAGCACGTTTTCCCTCGCGCCGACTTACCGGGTAGTCAGCAAATTCGATAATATTGGCGGCTTGAAACCGCAGGCGCCGGTCAAGAGTGCCGGGGTGGTGGTCGGACGGGTTGCCGAAATCGGGTTTGACGACAAGACCTTCCAGGCATCGGTGGTGTTGAACCTGGATAGCAGTTACCAGTTCCCCAAGGACTCGTCGCTGAAAATCCTGACCTCCGGGTTGCTTGGCGAGCAATACATCGGCATTTCTCCGGGTGGCGATACAAAGAACCTGGCCAATGGCGACAAGATCACCTCGACGCAGTCGGCAGTGGTTTTGGAAGATTTGATCAGCCAGTTTCTTTATAGCAAGGCCGCAGATGGCAAGGATAGTAGCAAATAGCAATCGTTTTGCACTTGTGATAGCTTGAAATGACGTATTGAGGAACTGAAACGCTCGAAAAACGTCTACTATCTCGCCCGTCCCTTTGTCCGCAGTTCGCCATGTCATCCAAACCGGGACGGGAACAGTTAACAGAGCATGAGCTTGGGGTACAGGACGCAAGAATTGACTAGCGCAGGGTTTACGCCTGAATAATTGACCTAGATGCAAACTGGAAAAATATGAAAATTTTTAAAAAAATACTGTTATTGGCGCTGTCTGTGGGCATGCTTGGATTCATGAATGCTGCCATGGCTGCGGACGAGGCGCCCGATGTGCTGATCAAGCGCATCAGCCAGGATGTGCTTGATTCGGCCAAGGCCGACAAGGAAATCCAGGGCGGCAATCAAAAGAAGATTCTCGATCTGGTCGATGCCAAGATCTTGCCCTACGTCGATTTCCAGCGCATGACGTCGCTTGCGGCCGGGCGCTTCTGGCGCGACGCCACGCCCGATCAGCAAAAGCAATTGACCGAGCAATTCCGTACCTTGCTGGTGTTTACCTATTCCGGCGCAATATCCTCGATTCGCGACCAGAAGCTGCAATTTGCACCGCTGCGCGCTGATGCCGATGCAACCGATGGCGTGGAAGTGCGTTCGCAAGTCTTGCAGCCGCGCGGCGAGCCGATCCAGTTGAACTATCGCCTGGAGAAACTG
>FSYV01000480.1_pt1 | contig 17026 bp, 21 predicted proteins | sample 1638641 | NCBI WGS metagenome assembly FSYV01 (sample SAMEA3914813, study PRJEB12502) | metagenome | biome: forest; material: soil | place: Canada | collected 2011-07-07 | depth 0.3 m
AAAGATTAAACGGGTCTTCCGATCATTGTGAGGTGACCGAACTTAGGACTACGACGGCCGTTGCAACATAGCAAGAATATTTTTCGGTGACAGGAATAAATCGACATCGTCATGTGTCTGCGTTCAAGAGAGTCCATTGAGGACTGAACGCTATAGGAGCCTCTATGTCTAGAACCTTTTTCATTTGGCGACGACAGGTCGTCGTAGTGTCGATTACAGCATTGGCCGCCGTTGCTAGTGTTACAGCGTGGTCACATTCAGCCACGACGCAAGTTGAAGAACAATTTCTCGCTGAGAACGATGCAGCAATGAACCGCATGATGGACGCGATGGCGCCTCATCCTACGGGCAGCGTGGACGAGGACTTCGTCGCGATGATGGCGCCGCATCACCAAGGTGCCATAGAAATGGCCATGGCCGAGCTGCGCTATGGAACCAACGAGCAACTGCGCCGCATCGCGCAAGAAATCATCGTCGAACAACAGCAAGAAATCATCGCAATGCGTCTGGCGCTCGGCCAGCCGCTACCGAAGTCAGCTCCCGCGCCGACCCAACCTTCATATCCTGAAGTGTCGGAGCAGCCTGCAACAAAATCCATTCACAATCACCATGGAGCATCGAATGAGCAATAAATATTTGCTGAAAGCTTTGGCTGGCGCTGTCGCACTAGCCTTATCCCAATTGGCATCCGCCGGGCAGGCGCCCGGCGCAATATCTGCCCCCGACATTCCGATTTCGCATCGCGATCGCGTCTACGCGGCGGAGCAGTTCTCTAACACCATTTCGGTCACCGATCCGGTGGACAACAAGTTGGTGGGTGTCATTCGGCTGGGTGACCCTGCTCCCAGCAGCTTCAGCCCGCTGTACAGAGGGCAAGTATTAGTCCACGGCATGGGGTTCGCACCCGACCATCGCACCTTGGCCGTCGTCTCCATCGGTTCAAATTCGGTTTCATTCATCGACACGCAAACCAATGCCGTCAAACATGTGACCTATATCGGCCGCTCGCCGCATGAAGCGTTCTATACGCCAGACGGTAAAGAGGTTTGGGTCACAGTGCGAGGGGAAGACTACGTGTCGGTGATCGACGCCCAGACCTTCCAAGAGAAGGATCGGATCAAGACGGCAGGCGGTCCTGGCATGCAGATATTCTCGCCTGATGGCAAGTACGGATACGTATGCTCGTCGTTCAATCCCGAGCTTGCCGTGGTAACTGTGGCGGACCACGAAATTGTGGCAAGGGTTCCACAGGCAAGCCCGTTCTGCCCGAATATCGCAGCTACTCCGGACGGCAAGCAGGTTTGGTTCACGCTAAAGGACGTGGGCAAGGTACAGGTGATGGAGGCTCAGCCCCCATTCAAGATCATCACGACGTTGGATACCGGCCCCATCACGAATCACGTCAACTTTGTGCAGAAGGGGACTGACAAACCCGCCTACGCGTATATCACCGTGGGAGGACTAAATCAGGTACTGGTGTATCGTACCGACGACTTTTCAAAAGTGGCCACCATCGACGTAGGTAAACTGCCACACGGCCTCTGGCCATCAGGAGACGGTACGCGTGTTTATGTGGGCCTAGAGAACGCTGACCAGTTGATCGCGATTGACACCGCAACCAACAAAGTCGTCGGCAACGTACCGACCGGCCAAGCGCCACAGGCGGTGACCTATGTGCCCAATGCCGTGCCGCAAGGGGACGGGACGCAGAACTTGCAGCCACTCGGCATCGCCGGACAGACCTCGCACCTCGAATTGCAAACGTTGGTTAGCGGAAAACGCCAGGAGTCGGCCACCGCCCCGACGAGCATCGCGTTGTTCGACCAGGGCCTGATTCAGGTGCTGCAGGCGTCTGCGAACGGCCTTCAGCCCAAGAGCACCTATGTTCTGGCGTTGTCGAGCCAGGCAGACGGTTCGGGCGAGTTACAGGCATTGTCGAACTTCATGACCAACCCGGCGGGCTCGGCAATTGTGAATGCCGTCGGTCCCATTCGCCAAGTCGTGCAGGGCACCAGGGGCGTCAATGCACAAGATGAGCGCCGCTACCTGACTATCGCGCCGGTAGTGAACGGAAAGCCCGGCACACCGGTCCAAGTGCAGGCTTTGTAAGCGTCGGATTAGCAGACGGCTGTACGTCTGCGGTCGATATATCTATGCGCGAGCGCAAGGAACACTTCGATTCATGGACGACCTGATATATCTGATCGAGCCGATGATCCCGGCCTTGCGTCGCTACGCGAGGTCGTTGGTACGCGATCACGCGTTGGCCGACGACCTGGTTCAGGACTGTCTGGAAAGAGTTATCGCACAATGGAGTACGCGGCGTGATACCAACAGCACGCGCAGCTGGGTATTTGCGATCCTACACAACCTGGCGATGAACGCATTACGCCAAACGCGCGCGCGCGCCTCGCACATCTCATTGGACGACGCCGACGAATCCGCTTTGATCGCGCGCGCTACGCAAGAAGATCAATTGCACTACGGCGAACTCCTACGTTCAATCGATGCTTTGCCCAATGAACAGCGGAGTGTGCTGCTTCTGGTGTCAGTTGAAGACATATCCTACGCCGAGGTGGCGAAGATTCTTGAGATACCCATAGGCACCGTTATGTCGCGGCTTTCTCGTGGTCGTGCGAAATTATTGAACCTAATGGAGGGAGATGAAACTGTCTTGCCTCGCCCTGTGCTGCGGAGCGTGAAATGAACATGGACCGACCCATACGCGAAGAAGATCTGCTGGCTTATGTCGATGAAGTTCTTGACACCGACATGCGCCACCGTGTCGAACAGTATCTAGAAATGCATCCGGATGTGGCACGTCGGGTGCAGGGCTACATCAATCAACGTTCTGACTTGCGTGCAGCATTTGCTCCCATCGCGCAAGAACCCATCCCTGCTGCTCTCAACGTGGCGCGGCTCGTCGAAATCCATAGGTCCTCACGCGCCGCCATGCCGTGGAAGGTCGCTGCTTCCGTGGTATTGGCATTCAGCCTGGGGGGCACGGGAGGCTGGTTCGTGCGAGGCGCGCCTCCTGACTCGATGGGTGTGTTGGCGCTAGCGCGCGAAGCAGTCAGCAACTATCAGGTCTATGCAGCTGACAACACGCGCCCAGTGGAGCTTCGTGCGGAAAACAATCATGCCTTGGTGAGCTGGGTATCGCAACGGCTGAACTCCTCCGTATCTGTGCCGGACCTGAGTTCATCGGGATATCGCTACATGGGAGGTCGACTCGTGGCGACCGAACATGGTCCTGCGGGCCTGTTCATGTATGACGACGATCGAGGCACGCGCGTTACCCTTCTGGTGCGGCCCATGAAAGCTCAAGGTGAAATGAAGATGGTGCCGCACCATCAAGATGGCGTGGCAGGCTATTCCTGGGCTGACCGGGGGTTGGGGTACAGCCTTATGTCTGGCGTCGGCTCTGTGAATATTCACGATCTGGCCGACAAAGCTCGACGGCAATTGCAATCGCAGCGCACTAGCTAGGACAACTATGGTTGTACGCGGGTCTATTCACATCAAGCCACCAAGCATGGAATATCGCCTCGATCCGCTCGCGGATCTCTTTGATTGAGTGATTCGACGGCATACAAAAATCGCTGGCACGAGCAAGGTATGACGACACCGGACCGTCTTAGCTTTTCGATCTCGAAAGTCTGGTCGGACGGTTTCAGTTACGCGATCCGAAATGGAAGCTGCACGTCAACATTCGATTTCGGATCAGCCAACAGAGGGTGAGTTTCGCTGCCGGCCAAGCTCCCATGACACATTAGTACCCCATATCGTCGCGATCACCTGCCGCCCTAACCGTTGTCCAATCACCGGCTTCCAAGGCACCAGCCAGAACCCGATGCCGTCATCGAGCATGGCGTAGCGACCGCTGGCGAGCATGACGCTGCGCCGGTAGATGCCGACCACACGTTGCCCGTCGACCACTGGCCGATGCCCCAGACCGGTTTCAATAGCGATGTCCTGCGCAGCCTTTGCCAGCTCGCGTCCGCGCAACGTCGCCAGCAGGTTGGGCGCGAAGACGATGCGCTGCCCGCGATGCTCGGCCAACCCCTGCTCAGCCAAGAAGTCGGCTCGCGCCCGTAGCGCGTCCTTGACCTCGCTGCCAAAGCCTCGGTCAGCCAGCCCCTTACCGCTGCCGATCAACTGCTGGTCGAGCCAAGTGGCGCCGATCACGCGAGCCTGTCGCTCGATAGGAAGGTGCGATTTCAACTCTACAGCCACCCCACCGCCGAGGCGCTGCGCGTCGTACTGACGGCCCCGTTCGGCCAGGTCGTCGGGCACATGCCAGACGCCTTCGCCAACGCGCTCCACAATGCCGGCGCGGCGCAGGGCTTCGAGCCGGCGCACATGCGCGGCCACCACCTCGCGCGGGTCGCGGTCGGGCGTGACTTGACCTTGTGCGATGGCTAGGTGGTGATCGGTGCGGTAGATACCATCGACGGTCAGCGCGGTGATGTTCCGGTCGGCGACGCGCACGTCGGCCGCGCCTTTCACTTCCACGACGGCACCGGTTGGGTACTGCTCCAGCTCCGCACGCGGTGGCAGCGCGACGTAGTGCGCCTTGCCGTCCGTGCCATCGACGATCAGATAGCCCTTGTCGTATAGCTCATCGGCCAGTCCCTTTCCGACGACGCGACCGACAACGGCGCGGGCATCTTCGCCGAGCTGGAACACGGCTAGCTCGCGCTGCCTGCCGCTCATGGTCCTCTGCATGGTGCGGATGATGTCTCCACGCTCGCCCATCGCCCGCAGGGTTGGCTCGGCATCTGCATGGACAGCCCACGTGCCGGGCTGCGGCTCGGTCGCAAGACCCATGCGCTGCAAGTGTTGCAGGCGACCGATCAGCATTTGCCGCTGGCGTTGCAGCCGGGGTTCAGCGAAGCGTTCGATGCGCACCAAGCCGTCGTCGCCGGCCTCGCGCTGCAAGGTGCGATCCAGGCCCGTCCATCGCTCCTGTTCCACCTCGCGCTGCATGGAGCGCTGCATCTCCAGCTCGGTGCGCGGCCCCAGCCATTCGGTCGCCAGTTCCGATGCCCGGTGGCGCATCCCTTCGGAGATGTAGTCACGGGAAATGATGAGGTCTTTGCCGGTGTCGTCCTTCCCGCGCAGGACGATGTGCGTATGCGGGTTGTCCGTGTTCCAGTGATCGACCGCCACCCACTCCAGGCGCGTGCCTAGATCGGCCTCCATGCGCGTCATCAGGTGTCGGGTATAGGTGCGCAGGTCGTCGAGCTGTTCGGCATCCTCCGGCGAGACGATGAAACGGAACTGGTGCCGATCCTCTCGCCCGCGTTCCTCGAAGGCGGCGGTATCCGCCGCATCGGTCGTTGGGCCGTAGGCGTGGCCCGGCCCGCCCTGGCGATCGACGCCTTCGCGCTCGATGTAGCGAAGATGCGCAGCGGTCGAGCGCGACCCGGCCTTCGCCAGATTCACCAGTCGAGCCTTGATCGTCACGCGCCGCGCGTTGGCCGTCAGCGAACGCCCAGCGAAGCGGGCCGCGACATGGCCGCGCCCTAAGCGGGAACCGGGCCGTTGGCCGACTTTGCCAGCTGCCTTGCCGAGCTTCACGCCGGCCTTGCTGGTCTGGCGCAGCACCTTGTTGATGAAGGCATCGCCGCGCTGCTTCGGAGCGCCGGGGCGGACGCGGAAACGGTCATCGTCGCGGCTGCTCATCGGATGGTCCCATCCAAGACCATCGCAGTCCGTCGTGCGAAGCACGCGCTTTCCCCAATGCCGAAGCGGCATTGCGCACCTTTGCGGCACGCTACCGCTCCTAGGCGCGTGCCGCGCCACCCCCACGTGCAGACTGGCTTTTCGCGCAACGGAGTGCCGCGACCTTTTATCTTGCCTTCCGCCTTTGCCCTTCGCTTTCGCTCCGGGCCTCGGCGTCCCGGCGGTGCTGCGCTGCCCACAGCCTGCCCGCCGGCGAACGCAGCCACGGCCACAGGCCGGGCACGTTCGAGGCAAGACGCCTGCACATGAGAAGGCGGCGCCGGATGTTGCGCGAAGTGCGGCGCGGATGCGCACGCACTGCACGTGCGACGACACGGTGGCGACCAGCGGAACGACACACCCGATGGCACGATGAGATGCACGAGAACGTGCAGCGAATCGGCGGCCATCATGGGCGTGTCTCCAGCCAGACCGGATGCGCAACACCGATCACGGTGGATGCAGCAATCGGTCCGAAGTAGCGGCTGTCGAATGACGCCGGGTTGGTCACGCTCAACAGGAACAGTTCGCCAGGTTCAAGGCGGCGGCACTGCTGCCAGGATGGCAGCGGGCGGCCCAGCCGGTCGGCCGGCAGCACGACGGCCGCAGCGACCCCGTCGATGCGAACGATACCCCCACCGACGCACACCTCCTGCGGTGACACGGCGCCCACTCGCTTAAGCAGCGGAACGCGCGTCGGCAGGTAGCCGCGCTGCGCAGCGAGCGCGGCTACTTCGGCCGGCAGCGGGACAAGCACGATGCTGTCCACGGACAGCGGGCGTAGCAGCGAGGCAGCCCGATGGCCCAACGGTTCGATGCGATACCAGCCGACCGCGACACTGTCGGATGGGTTGTAGGTCAGACGCGGTAGCGGCGACACGAACGCGGCCCAGGCCAGCGCAGCGAGGCCGGCAGCGGCGAAGCCCGTCAGCGCGAGGCGAGCGCGCAGGCGCGAACGAGGATGCGGTGCGATGCTGGATGTGGAAAGCGTCGTCATGGCAATGCCCTCCCGGCCAGCCAGGCCGCATGTCGCTCGGCGGTGTATTCGGGTAGCGGCAAGCGCGCAGCGAGCCGGTTGCCGAGCGTGCGCCAGTACGCGGGCGACACGTCGGCTGGCGCGATGCCAAGCGCCTCGATGGCGTCGAACTGGACAAACACGGCACGGACGGCAGGTTCGCCCTCGGCGTGCAGCAGCAACCGCGCGCCGGGCAGCACGCCGGGGATGCGCTGCGCCGCATCCAGCGACGTGCAAGCCTGCATCACCATGAGTTCCCAACGGATCGTGCCGTAGTCATTGGCCTGCCACCGGATGCGGCAAAACACGGCCCCCGACAAGAACACCGCGACACGGCGCCAGTGGTCAAGCCGGACGATGCGTGACGGTTCGCCGAAGCGCAAATAGAGGTCGATGCGTCGCTCGACGTAGGCGAGCGACACGCGGGTCAACGGTACGGTGCCGGCCCGCCTGGCGAGCACCGCGAGCGAAGGCGGATTTGTGTTAGTCGTAGCAGCCGTGGCCGCCGAAGGTTGTACGTTCATTGGGAGTTCTCCGGAAACTCGCGTTCCAGCAGTGCGCGCAGCAGTTCGGCTACCGTCACGCCACGCGTGAAGGCAGACACTTTGATGCGCGCCCGCATGGCGGGCGTGATGTCGAGGGTTAGGCGCGCGGTGTAGAGGTCGCCCTTTTGCAAGGCATCGGCGTCACCCTGGCGAATCCACGCCTCGGCGTGGGGATTCGCCGGTGGACGTGCGCCGATGCCGATGCGTTTGCCGCGCGCGCTCGTCATGTCGGCCACCGCAGCAGTTCATCGGTAAGTGCGGCGATCTCGCGCGCGGCGGCGCTGTCAGGTGCCGTCTCGCGTGCGAGCCGGCCGGCGGCCACGCTGTCGGCGAACACGATGCGCTGATGCACTTCCGAGCGCAGCGCCGGAAGCGGTTGTTCGGCAAGCGACTGCCGCGCTTCCCGGCCGATGATGGTGGTGCTGACGCGCCGGTTGATGACGAAGGCCGCGCGTAGCGCAGGTCGGAACACTTGCGCTTCGCGGATCAACGCCACCATCTCGGCACTGGCCCACAGGTCGTAGGGACTGGGCTGCACCGGGATCAGCACACGCTCGGCCGCCAACAGCGCAGAGCGCGCCAAGACGGCGATACGAGGCGGCCCGTCGATGATGACGTGATCGGCCTGCCTGGCGAGTTCTGGGGCCTCCTGGTGCAGCGTTTCGCGTGCCAGGCCCACGGCGCTAAACAGCCTGGGCAGACCTTGCTGACTTCTGCGCTGTGTCCAGTCCAGCGATGAGCCCTGCGGATCGGCATCTAGCAGGATGACCGATTGCCCGCGCATCGCCAGTTCGCCCGCGATGTGCGTGGCGAGCGTGGTCTTGCCCACGCCGCCTTTCTGATTGAGCAAGGCAACGATCATGGCGCGGCCCTCCGATCTGGAAAGCCAGCCTGTTTTTGCGCAGAAAACCGGAGTTGTTTTTGCTCTCGGGGTTGGTTTGTTTTTTGCCCCTCGGCAGTTGTCCACCGAAACGGCGCGCTTCTACTAAAAGTTAGAGAATTTAAGTTAGGTAAGTTAAGGGGCGTCGAAACCCGCGCCGTTATTGGCTTTGCGGGCGATTCGTACTCCTGATAGCACGATAGTCGTACTCCCGATAGCACGATACCCGTTACTCCTGATAGCACGAGCCCGTCCACAGGTTGTCCCGCAGTTATCCCCGTGCCGTGAACGGCACGGGCCGGAAGGTCAATAGCTCCGTCCGATCGCCCGGCATCCGTTCGATGCCCAAGACGTAGCCCGGCAGCGATTGCCGCGCCACTAAAACGCGCAGGTCGTAGGCGAAATCCGAAAACCGCGTGCTGCTGCCAGACTTGCGATACAGGTGTCGGAAGTCGAACTGCCAGCCTGCCTCCTGTCGGCCGCCATGCTTGCGCACCAGCCGATACAGCCATCGCTCGATGCCGCCCGTGAGTCGGAAGTACGCCGGGTCGATGGTGAGCACCAGCGCCGCGTCGAGCACACCCGCATAGAACCAGTCCGGCAGGATCAGTTCGATGCCCAGCGGCGTGCCGCAGGCGTCCGCCAACTCTTTCCACTCGTTGATCCAAGAGAAGCGATGCAGCCGCCGCCCGGTCGTCTCGCGGATGGACGTGGCCACCGTGGTCGACTGCAAGCGATCCAGCGCAGCCTTGAGGCGCTGGTAGTCGCGCAGCGACGTTCCACGCCCGATGAAGCGCAGGATCTCGTAGGGGGTTGCTTGCATCAGGCGCGATGGGCGGATGCCCGCATCGCGCGCTTCCACGATTTGCGAAGCGGCCCAGATCAGGATGTCCGCATCCCAGATGGTGGCGATGCCATGTTCCAGTGTGCCCTCCACGCGGATCGTGACATTGCCGCTGCGAAAGTCGATCGGCGCCGTGCGCCGCGATTTCGCCAGCGAGAAGAACGGAAAGGCCATCAGGTCTTGGCTGTCGCGCGGCGCCATGTCGCCCGGCAAGGCGCGGAACAGATCGAGCTGTTCCCGCTCCCGCGGTACGTTGGACAGGGCGATGGCCACCGACGAGCCAGCGATCAGCGCGCACGGCTGTCGGCCGAGTGGTGCTCGGCGTATTCCGGGTCGGACGTGGTTTCGTAGCTGCGCTGGTCGGCCCAGGCATCGAGGTCGGCCACCGCGTACATGACGCGCCGGCCGAACTTGCGGAACTTCGGTCCATTGCCGATCACGCGCTGTTTTTCCAGCGTGCGCGGCGAGAGACGCAGGTAGTCGGCAGCCTCGTCGTTGGTGAGATAGCGCTGGGGCTGCGCGGGCGTGGTGACGGCAGCGGCGGCAGGTCGTAAGGGAGCGGGTCGCATGGTGAGAACCTCCATCGGTCAGGAACGCCCGGCCACACAACGCGACCGGATGGAGGCAGTCTCAAGAAAGAGGTGCGGAGCGCAGAGGGTCGTTTTGCAGTGAAGGCAAAGCGACCCTCCCCAGGTCATTCGAGCTGTGCCAGACGGCGATAGCCGCCGCGCATCAGCAATCGGCCGCGCCGCACCAAGCGACGCACGCGCGAACGCAGGCCACCGTCGGCGTACCAGCCGCCGGCCACGGCTTCGGCGCCGAACAGCCCAGCGGCTGTTTCGCGCAAGGACGCGCCCGCCAAGGTCGCGTCGAGTGCCTGGAGCGTGTGCAACTCCAGCAGCGCGGCGGACGTGGGCCGAGAGCGGGCCGCTGCCGCAGGCGCGGTTTCCGCGACCGCGGCCAGGGTGTCCAGTTCGGCCGCCATCGTGCGGTAGCGCCCGCAGGGCGCAGCGCACGCGCGGACGGCATAGAGGTAGGCCATGCCATCGGCCAGGCCCGGTGCCAGTGCGAGCCGCACGCAGCAGCCGGGCCATCGTGCCACCAGCACCAAGCGCTTGCCGTCGTGAATCAGATGTTTGTGGCCGGGGATGCGCCAGAACTCGAAGGCGTCGGCATCGGGTGGCGGGTCGGCGTCCGGGTAGAGCTGGAGCACGGCGTCATGGTCGGGGAACCAGGCTGGATGCGCGTCGCGCGCATCCAGAGACGGGTCTTCCAGCAGGCGCAGGCCCCAGGGGTGGGCCGCTTCCGGCCGATGGCGACGGCGCAGCCAGTCGCGCCGGTAGTCGGGATGGCGGCGTAGATACTCCCAGGCCAGCGCGAGCCCGTCCAGATGCAGCACGTAGAGATACGCGGCGGTTGGATACCAGAAATCGGCGCTTCGATCAGCCATGACGCGACCTCCTGTTCGACAGGAACATCGCCACGACCTCGGGCGCGAATGGCTACGGCATCAAGACATCAAAGCGCCATCAGAAATGGCTAACTTAAGTCGTAGAGAGAGTGTCAAGACCGATTGGCTCCGAAACCTTGCTCGGGTCGTCCGAGTGCGACGGCCGCGCATCCCGGAAATGGGGTGCGGCATTGACACCGTGCCGCAGCCCGCGACAAACATCATGTCTTTCTAGGTCAAGCCGCACCCTCTTGGTGCAAGAGTGGAGATTCAGACCCCAGCCGTCTTGAGTCAGACTGAGAAAGACACAATGCGCTGCAATGGCCTGTGTCTGGATAGCCCGCCGCAGGAAGCAGGTGGTTCGTCAGTCGGGGATCGAACCATCGCGCTGCGCCAGCCAGGCGTATTCTGATAACGGCCGCGAGGCGCGGAAATACAGGTCCCGCAGGACGGGTCGCTGCTGCGGCCCGACGATGCCCGCCAGGTCGGACAGCTTGACCGTTCCCAGTGCCGGCAAGCCAATGCCGAGGTCGATCAGCCCCCACGCGGTATCGCCATCGGCTGGGTCGAGCGCGGCCAGCAGCCAGGTCGCATGCGCATCGGGCGTGAACAGTCGAACCACCGGCAGCGGGTCGATGCTCTGGCCCGCGGCGCGCGCCGCGCCGTTGGCGAGAAGCTGTGCGCGTTCGTCGGCAGTGGCAAGCGGCTGGGTCATGGGCGCGAATCCCACGTATCTGCGAATGCACGAACACGCTTTTCCGGCGAAACACGGAACCGCCAAGCCGGATATGTGCTTTCGTGCGCAAGCACGGATGCGCAAGCTCTCGAATCCGTACATGCACAGAAACGCAGACGCGGAATTGCGGATGTCAGGAAAGGCACGAATGCGGCTCCCCGGTTCTGGCGAAATCCTCAGATGCGGATTTCCTTAAAGGCACAAATACGGAAAACAACAACACCAATTGAACACTATAGATTGTAGCCCTATAGGGCGCAATGGGTTGTCATCTTGGTTTTATAGGGAAAACCATTGGTGGCGGCTAAAAACTCATTGGCAACGGCAATACGGACGATCAGAAAAGCGCGCGGCTTAAGCCAGGAAGCGTTTTCTGACGTGTCGAGCCGCACCTATATGAGTTCACTGGAACGCGACCTGAAAAGTCCGACGCTGCACAAACTGACTGAGCTGTGCGAGGTCATGGAAGTGCATCCGCTCACGCTGCTGACGCTGGCCTATGCCGGCGACAGCCCGCATAAGGCCGATCAGCTTCTGGCGCAGGTGCGCCAAGAGCTGGAGGCAATCCTGAAGAAGCGCGACGCGCCGTAGGCGCGCGTGGTGCTGCGACTAGCAGCACTGCGCCCCGCCGCAATGGGCGGGGCGCAGTGGCGGCCGTCAGGCCGCTTGAGGCTTGCTGCGCGACCAGATCAGGTCGTGCGTGCCGTCCTCGCCTTCGATCAGGCGGGCATAGACCGTTGCCGGGAACGAAGGATCGTCGAGGGTCACGGACAGGTAATCCCGCCCGGCTTCGCTGGTCTTCTTCCACGCCGCGCCGATGTCGTGGCTTGCCGCCTGCAGGCGGAAGTCGGGGGCGTTCTCGTTGTTGCCCTTGTCGTTGGGAACCAGCTTGACCTTGACGTTGAGCGTCAGGGTGCGGAGCGTGCCGGTGAAACCGTCTTTGTCTGCGGTGAAGGTGCCGATGTTAGCCATGATGATTTTCCTTTCGGGTTGAACAAGATCGCGCCAGTGCGTCCTTGTTGTGATCCGGCCGGCGGGGGATGGGCGGGTCGCACCGCGCAGCGGTCGCAACACCGTGGAGAACCTGGAAGCGCAAAGAATTTGTCCCGCGAGGAAGCTGCGCAGCGGCGGGGAAATTGTTTGTGCTGGAAGGTTGCGGCCATGAAGCCCAAGGCGCAGCCGTGCCCTCGCCAGGATTCACAACAGACCAAGGACGTACAGGCCGACCGCTCCCGAAAGGAGACATGGCCGACTCGACATCCTCGCGTGATGGTTTCACCGGCTTGCGCCCTGATGCGGCAAGGCCAACACCCCAGCGACAAGGCGGGAGCGCCCCTGCCGCAGCTTGCGGCACCCAGCTTGAGGCGTGGCGTGGAAGTTCCATGAGCAAGGCCGGGCGCGTGTCGGTGAACCGTCCTTCGTGACGTACAGGCGATGTACCGCCAGCGTCGGGGACAGCACGCTTTTGCACAACCTGCCGCAGCAAGCCGGAGCGTAGCCCCACATGCCCCGCTCATTGTGGCGGGGCGTCATCGAAACTTTGCCCGCATCGGCGGGCATCGATCTGCGTACCGCGCGCAAGGCACTTGTGCGCTCGCCAGGTCGCCGCCTGGTCGAAGGCGGCGACCTGGCGATTCTGCTTTGGACGTTATTCCTTCGTTTCGATAATCCACCACACGGCACGCGGCAAGGCGCGGCGTGTGATGGGATGCAGGTCGATCAGGTCGGCGCGGGCCGTCCAGCCACTAGGCGGACGGTAGCCGCGCACGTCGCCATCGCCATGCCAGCGGCGAGCGCGTACCCTGCCGGGGGCATAGACTGCCGCCATACGGGGGCGGCTCGTGGTATTGCGGCGCATGGGAAATCCTCGGAATGAAGCGCCCCGGTCGGAACCGGGGCGCTTATCGGCGGTGCAGGGTCACGCAGCCAGTACCTCGGCCTGCGGTTGCTCATCCGCCATGGTGGCGGCCTCCTTCGGCGCTTCGGCTTCGGCCGCCCCGTCCTGCGCGATCTGCTGCGGACCTTCGACATGGAAGATGGCAGGCATCCAGCCGGTGCCATCGGTCAGCCGTTCGGCCTCGCTGGCAATGTCGCCTTTCTTCAACTTCGCCAGTCGGGTGACGTGGGCCGGGGCGAACTCGCCCACGGCTTCCAGAATCACGACCTTGGAGACGTGGCGGAAATAACCCTCGGCGGTCGGCTTCCACCATGCCGCCATGTCCAGCCCCACGGCCTGCGCCAGTTCCACGCCGGGCTGGCGCCGTGTGGCGCGGGGCGTCACCACGTCCACGGTGGATGCAACGCACACGGCCAGCAGCCGCACCAGCTCGTCTTGCGGCTTCGCCAGCAGCACGGCGAACAGTTCGGCGCTGTCCTGTGGCAATGCCTCGCCCGCGATCTGCTGCAACTCGCGCAGCGCCACGGCGGCAGGCGATTCCGGCCAGTCCGGGGCCATGCCTTCCAGCCGGTCTTGCACGGTCAGGCGCACGCCAAGCGGCAGGTCGTGGCCGTAGTGGTTTTCCAGCAAGACGGTTTGCACCATGCCATGCACCAGCACAGCCAGCGCCACCTGTGGGTGCCGGGCCACTTCGATTTGCAGCGCGGCAGTGCGGTGCGCGCTCAACCGTTGCGCCAGTCGGTCGGACAGGCTGGCCGCGACCGTCACCGGCTCGGCGCCCTCGCCTTCGCTGTCGTCCGCGCCTTCGCTTCCGGCGAAGCCTTGCCGCAGCCGTTCCAGCGTGCGCAGTGCCTTCGCCTCGGCCTCACGCAACAGGCCGCGATGAATCACGGCTTCGCCACTGCGGTCAATGGTAATGATGGCACCCGCGACAGCGCGCACGTCCGGGGCGTAACCCTGCAAGGCATCCTCCACGGCTTGCAGTTCCCCGGCCACCTGTTCGCGGCGCGATTCCAGCGTTTCCGCCTTGCCGCCGTCCTCGGCGTCGTAGGCTTCTTCCAGTTCGGCGTCGATCTTGTCCAGGCGGTTTTGCAGCGAGGTGATGCGGTGGGAATCGCGGGCAGTCGGTTCCCGCCGCTGGCGCGGCGCGTTCTGGAACGCCTGCCGTTCGGCATAGCTCAATTGCGGCACGGCTTCTACCCACGCCCAGCCTTCGGCGCGGATGCCTTCGGCCAGTTCGTCCAACTTGCCGCGCACCAGCGTTTCCAGCAGCGGGGCGTCGGTCAGATAGGTGCCGCTATCGTCGTCGGCGAACAGGTCGCGGCGTATGCCGCCTCCCGCCGCCGTGTAGGCATCTATTCCGATGAAATGCACCAGCGGGTGCGATGCGTCGATCTCGCGTTCCGTCAGACGCTCGCGCAGTGCGGATGCGCTGCGCTGCCACTCGGGCGCGGCGTAGAACGCGGTTTGCTGTGCGGCGTGGTCGTCGGTGATGGTCAGGGCCATCAACTGTTCCAGCGTCACGCCACCGGCCCGATAGTCAGCCATCAGGCGCGGCGAGACGTTGGCCAACTTCAAGCGGCGCTGCACCACCAGCGGGGACACGCCAAAGTCGGCGGCAATGTCTTCGATGGGGCGACCTTCCTTGACCAGTGCGGCGAATGCCTCGAACTGGTCGGCGGGGTGCATCTGCTCGCGCAGCAGGTTTTCGGCAAGGCTCACGGTGCGCGCCGAGGCATCGGGCACCAGCAGGCACGGCACCTCGTAGTCGGCGGCGATGCGCTTCTTCTTCGCCAGCAGCTTCAAGGCGGTAAGACGGCGATCACCGGCCACCACTTCATACTGCTCGCCATCGGCGGCGAGGATGACGACGAGGTTTTGCAGCAGGCCGATGCGAGCGATGCTCGCGGCCAGTTCAGGGATGGACAGGCGCGGGGTCTTGCGTGCGTTGCGCTTGGAGCGGCGCGGCAGCAACTGCGAGAGTGGAACCAGAATCAGGTTCTTGGTCGGATCGGCCACTTCCAGCGGCGCGGCGGCTTCGATGGCACGGGTTTCGGTTTGAGTAACGGCGTTCATGGTGATAACTCCTTGCGGTTAGGGATGCAGCAGCGAAAGAAGCGGCAAGGGCTGCTGCCTGCCCCTGCCGCGTGGGGATTCAGGCCTTCAACTGGCGCATGCCATCGGCCAGCAGCCAAAGCGCGCGATTCAGTCGGATGTTTTGGTCGATGCCCTGCACCGGACGGGTCTGCTGGCGGCGTCCGTTGGCGCTGCGCCCGCGCAAGCCGCCTTGGGTCAGGTTTTCTTGCGTGCGGTTGAACACGCTCCACAAGTCCGGGCGGCGGTCGTCGAAGCGGCGCGGCATCAGGACTTGCGATTCCGTGATGGGCGCGGGCTTGTCGGGGTCGTCGTATTTGAGGGCCAGCGCGGCACGGGCGAACACTTCGGATTCGCCATCGTTCAAGGTGATGGCGTGCATGGCATCACGGGATTCCTTCACCCGGTCGAAGCCGCTCAACACTTCGTAAGCGCCTTCGATGACGTGTCCGGCCACGTCGCCTTTATGCGGCACGCGCACGTCCGCCACCGTGTCGCCGCAGACAAGGCCATTGCTGCAAACGAACCGGAACATCCCGGCCAACATCTGATAGCTGCTCGTGCCGTCATGGGAGTTCAGCAGCACGATTTCATTGGCTTCCGCACCGTTGATCTGGCTGGCATGGCGCAGGCGCAGCATGTGTTTGGTGTATTCGCGGCGGTCGTCGTGCCGCACGCGGGTTTGCGCTGCCATGAATGGTTCAAACCCTTCCTTGCGCAGTTCCGCCAGTACGGCGGCGGTGGGGATGTAGGCGTACCGTTCGGAGCGGCTTTCATGCGGGGCGTCCGCGAAGATGGACGGGGCCACGCGGCGGATTTGGTCGTCGGACAGCGGGTAATCGCTGCGCAGCGTCGGGGAACGGGAAGCGAAACGGGATGCGAGTTGCATGGTCTTTCTCCAAGAGTTGCTGCTGTGGTTTCAAAGCTGACCGGATTCCAAGATTCGGAGCCCGTTGTGGCTTCGGTTGGTTCGGCGCAGAGACCTGGGCCGGTCCCTGTTTGCCGCCGTCTTTCCTGAGTTCATCGCCCGCGAAAAACCGGGCCAGCGAGGGACTGGCCGTCAAGGAAGAAGCGCAGGGTTGGTGCGGCCCGCAGCGCAGCGAGGACTCGGCCCTGCGCGCCTTGACGGCCAGGCACCGCGGGCTACGGTCGCGGGAAAAGCGATGAGCTTGGGGAAAGACGAACAGCGGCCGATGGGCCAGAGAAATGCGCTGAAACCAACGCCGCGCGGCGAGCGCGCCTGCGTGCCAGCGGCACGCCTAGCTGGTTGGCTGTTGGCCGATCAGGTGCAACCTGTTCGGCTGCATTCGAGGGGCGCCAAGCAAGGCGCGGCGGGGATGGGCTGCCCAGCCGATCCCCTGGAGGGCAAGCGTCGCGCGCAGGCCAGGAGCGAAGGGACGGCCGGAGGCATCAGGGATCAAAGCCGCATGGCCGCGACTCGACACGAGGCGCGGGGCAACGCCCGCGAGCCCGGCGGCGGGACGCCGTGATGCCCTGCTGATCACAGCAGAATGTAAGTGACGCAACAAGACTAATGGGCCACAATGTAGCTACATCTTTGTGAGCACGCAACAATGGCAAGTAACGACGTGGTTCGTGCCCGAATTGACGGGCAGATTAAAGAAGCCGCAACTATTGTTCTGGCTGAAATGGGGTTATCAATTTCAGATGCGATCCGGATGCTGCTGACCCGCATCGCGGCAGACAAGGCGCTGCCCTTTGACATCAATCGTGTGTCGTCCGATTCTGATGGGAAGACACTATAAGGTTGCGCTGAAGCAAGGCCCACAATCGTTTCTTTGAACAGTATGGATCAAGAATAGTTCATGGCATCTATC
>FSYV01000135.1_pt1 | contig 16853 bp, 9 predicted proteins | sample 1638641 | NCBI WGS metagenome assembly FSYV01 (sample SAMEA3914813, study PRJEB12502) | metagenome | biome: forest; material: soil | place: Canada | collected 2011-07-07 | depth 0.3 m
CAAAATGGTCAAACGCAATGTGGATGTGCGCTTCCTCGATATCGGCAAAATTGAAAAAATCGGTGGTGACAAGGTCAAGCAAGTGATCAAGATCAAGAACGGCATCGAAAGCGAAGCCGCCAAGAAAATCGTGCGCATCGTGAAAGACAGCAAGCTCAAGGTGCAGGCCAGCATCCAGGGCGACGCCGTGCGCGTGACCGGCGCCAAGCGCGATGACTTGCAAGCGGCCATGGCTTTGCTGCGCAAGGAAGTGGCCGATCTGCCCCTGGAATTCAACAATTTCCGCGACTAATCGCACCCGCCCATGCCCCGCTACCAATTCATCGCCGGCCACCCGCACCTGACCGAACTCATGACCGGCAACACCCGGTCAGCGGTGGAAGACGCGTATCTCTCGGAACTGGAAGTCGGCTTCCCGCGCGTGATCCAGGCGATCGAGGCATTGTGGGGCTTTCGCGAATTAAACGATTATTTTCGCAAGCTGATGATCAACGAGGGCGGTGACCGCATGGGCTTCCCTCCTGCAGCCTGGGAGGAAATCGACTTGTTGCATCACATCCACCAGGAACTGTTCCCGGATCGGGAATTCTGAACAATCCGGTCAGAGTGCGCATCCTGATTGCCTACGGGAATGCCGGTATGTGCGGCTCCTGCCCGCCAAACCTGACGCTCGGGTGACGCTTCTCGATCAACTCCTCGATCTGCGCCACGCGGCCCAGCGGCAAATCGATCATCAACAATACTTGCCCTTGGTCAACGCCGGGCTGAAATGCCTTCAAGCGCGAATTCGGTATGGCTGCAGCGGCCATGCCCGACGCCCAACTGCCGAATACGGCGCCGCCGAATGCCGTCGCGAGGATGGCGAACACCTGCAATTGCAAGCCTTCGGGTGGGAACAATACCAGCAAAATGCCGCCCATTAATCCAGCGCCAGCCCCGATCACCATGCCGGACTCAAGGCCATGCACCAGATCGGTCTTTTGCACAAAGCTGGCTTCCGGCATGTCGGCCGGCAGCGTGCCATCCTTGGCATGAAAATGCATATGCCGCTCCTCGACGCGAGCCAGCAGCAAAACATCGAGCAAGGCCCTGGCGCTAGGTACGTCAGGCAACATGTAATAAAGTCTGCGGCGCATGATCGTCTCCTTGCATGCGATTACGAGTGCGCCGAACGGCGCACCTACCCTTGGTTATAGCAGGCGCACCGGAAACTGCAATGCAGGGCCGAATGTGAACTATTGCCTTAAGCGTCCGGATCTTTCACGTGCCGGCGCTGCTTGACGGCCTCGGCCAACCCTTCCACCACGCTAATGCTTTCGTCCCAACCGATGCAGCCATCGGTAACTGATTGCCCATAAGTCAATTCCTTGCCCGGAATCAAGTCCTGGCGGCCGGCCACGAGATGCGATTCGACCATCACGCCGACGATGCGCGTATCGCCGGTAGCGATCTGCCTGGCGATGTCGGCGCTCACCGGCACCTGGTTTTCCCACTTTTTCGAGCTGTTGGCGTGCGAGGCATCGATCATCAGGCGCGAGGCGAGCCCGTTGGCGGCAATTTCCTTGCAAGCGGCATCGACGCTGGCGGCGTCATAGTTCGGCGTCTTGCCGCCACGCAAGATGATGTGGCAATCCTCGTTGCCGTTGGTCGATACGATGGCCGAGTGGCCGCCCTTGGTAACGGACAGAAAATGGTGCGGCTGGGAAGCGGCCTTGATGGCATCGACGGCAATCTTGATGTTGCCGTCGGTGCCATTCTTGAAGCCGACCGGGCTGGACAAACCCGAAGCCAGCTCGCGATGCACCTGCGACTCGGTCGTGCGCGCGCCGATCGCGCCCCAACTGATCAGGTCGGCGATATATTGCGGGCTGATCACGTCGAGGAATTCGGTGCCGGCGGGCAAACCCAGTTCATTGATGTTCAGCAACAATTCGCGCGCCAGGCGCAGGCCGTCATTGATACGGAAGCTGTTGTCCATGTAAGGATCGTTGATCAATCCCTTCCAGCCGACCGTCGTGCGCGGCTTTTCGAAATACACGCGCATGACGATTTCCAGCTCGTTCTTGAAACGCTCGCGCTCCTTCACCAGGCGCGCAGCATATTCCAGTGCTGCCTTCGGATCGTGGATCGAACAGGGCCCGATCACCACCATCACGCGGTCGTCCTGACCGTGCAGGATGCGATGCAAGGCGGTACGCGAACCGGCCGCCACATTGGCCGCCTTTTCCGAACAGGCAAATTCCCGGATGAGATGGGAAGGTGGCGTCAGTTCTTTCATTTCCCTGATCCGTAGATCGTCGGTGCGCGGCATGATTTCTCCAGTTGACTTGATGTAGAGCAATAGTTGAACAGTTAATTAGGCAAAAATGTCGTACAAAACAAAAAACCGCCATTTCTGGCGGTTTTTCAGGATTTCGGTTTGGTTTTTTAACTCGCTTTTGCGTGAACCATCCGCTTCTCCACCGCCGTTGGGCTGGAATAGCTAAAGCTAAAAAAGAAGTAGTATGGGCGCAATACGGACACGAATTTCTCCAAAGGTGCAGCTAATCGCAAATCATTGTGCAACATATGCCCTGAATTGGCAAGGCCAAGAGCAGAAATTCGCCGCAATGCAACATCAAGCCGTGCCGCCCACCGTCATGCCGTCGATACGCAAGGTCGGCTGACCGACCCCGACGGGAACGCTCTGCCCTTCCTTGCCGCACACGCCGACGCCGGAATCGAGACGCATGTCGTTGCCGATCATTGAAACACGGTTCAGCACATCCGGCCCGTTGCCGATCAGGGTGGCACCCTTGACCGGATAGGTGACCTTGCCGTTTTCAATCATGTAGGCTTCGCTGGCCGAGAACACGAACTTGCCGCTCGTGATGTCGACCTGGCCGCCGCCGAAATTCACCGCATACAGGCCGTTCTTGACCGACGCCAGGATTTCCTGCGGGTCCTTGTCGCCGGCCAGCATGTAGGTATTGGTCATGCGCGGCATCGGCAAGTGGGCAAATGATTCACGCCGCGCGTTGCCGGTGACCGGCATCTTCATCAGGCGCGCATTCATGGTGTCCTGGATGTAGCCTTTCAGGATGCCATCCTCGATCAGGGTGGTGCATTGCGTCGGGTTGCCTTCGTCGTCGATATTGAGCGAGCCGCGCCGGTCGGCCAGCGTGCCGTCATCGACCACGGTCACGCCCCGCGCCGCCACGCGCTCGCCAATGCGGCCCGAGAACGTACTCGAACCCTTGCGATTGAAGTCGCCTTCCAGGCCATGGCCGATCGCTTCGTGCAACAACACGCCGGGCCAGCCCGGGCCCAGCACCACGGTCATCGGGCCAGCCGGCGCAGGACGCGAATCGAGGTTGACCAGCGCTGCGCTGACCGCCTCGTCGGCATATTGTTCCAGCAGGGCGTCGCTGAAATAGTGATAGTCGTAACGCCCGCCGCCGCCGGCCGAACCGATCTCGCGCCGGCCATTCTGTTCCGCAATCACCGTGACCGATACGCGCACCAGCGGGCGGATATCGGCGGCCAGCACGCCATCGCTGCGCAGCACCAGCACCACGTCGTATTCGCCGGCCAGGCCTGCCATCACTTGCACCACGCGCGGATCCTTGGCGCGCGCAATGCGTTCGACGCGTTCAAGCAGCTTCACTTTTTCGGTGGCATCGAGCGAGGCCAGCGGATCGCGCGGCAGATACAGCGAACGGCCACCCGACTGCTGCACCGACGCAGGCAGCTTGACCTTGCCGGCACCCAGGCGCGCAATCGTGCGCGTGGCGGCAGCAGCATCGTGCAAGGCTTTTTCGGAAATTTCGTCGGAGTAGGAAAACGCCGTCTTGTCGCCCGAGATCGCGCGCACGCCGACACCCTGATCGATCGAGAAACTGCCGGTCTTGACGATGCCTTCTTCCAGGCTCCAGCCTTCGCTCTTGGTGAACTGGAAATACAAATCGGCGTAATCGACCTTGTGGGTGAACATGCTGCCCAGGGCCTTGATCAGCTTGGCTTCGTCCAGGCCGAACGGCGTCAGCAGGATATCGCGCGCCACGGCGAGCGTTTCAAAATTCGGTTCAAATGGTTTCATGGCAAGTCTTTCACGCAATAGCGCTGATATATCGTATAGAGCATAACGGATTGGCCGGAGTTGTGCTGAGAATAGGGGTTCGTGGCCGGAGGCATCACACGAAGCCTATTTTGTCGCAATGCTTCTCTCGTCCGCTTGCCCGATCATTACCCGCGAGTCGCGGCTCTGCGAACTCCCCTCTCCCGCAGGCGGGAGAGGGGCGGGGGTGAGGGGGTTCGCGAGCAGTCTAGACTCGCTTAGCGCAGCCGAAGCGCAACCTCCCTCTCCCCAACCCTCTCCCGCCCGCGGGAGAGGGGGATCGCAGTGCTACGACTTGTCGGGAAAAATCAACTCCACGTGTCTCGCAAAGCGCCCAGCGCGCTTCATGCGATTACCCTTGCCTCATATCCAACCCAACAACCTCACAATTTCCGATGCCGCAGCGCCGGCAGGCTTTCGCGCACGCTATGCAGGCGCACCGCATCGACCGTGCCGACCACGATCCCCTCGCCCTCTTCCAGCACTGCTTCGATTTCGCCCCAAGGGTTGATCAGCATGCTGTGGCCCCAGGTGCGGCGTCCGTTCGGGTGTTTTCCGCCTTGCGCCGCCGCCAGCACATAGCACTGGTTCTCGATCGCACGCGCCTTGAGCAAAATCTCCCAATGCGCGCGGCCAGTGGTATAGGTAAACGCCGCCGGCACGACCATCAGCGCGCAATCGCCCATGGCGCGATAAAGTTCCGGGAAGCGCAAGTCGTAGCACACCGACAAGCCGACACGCCCGCATGGGCCGTCAAAACTGCCGACCTGTTCGCCGGGCACGATGGTGCGCGCTTCGTCGTACGATTCCTCGCCCTTGGTGAAGCTGAACAGATGGATCTTGTCATAGCGCGCCACGCGGTGGCCGGTGGGGTCGAACACCAGCGTGGTGTTGAGTACCTTGCCTGCAGCGTCAGCCTTGAGCGGCAAGGTGCCGCCGATCAGCCATACGCCGTTTTCCCTGGCCTGTTGCGCCATGAAATCCTGGATCGGGCCGCCCGTTACGGACTCGGTCGATTCGGCGTGGGCCAGCTTGTCGTTCTCGTGCATGCCCATGATGGGCCAGTATTCGGGCAGCAAGACGATTTGCGCGCCTTGTGCGGCAGCCTGCCCGACCAGCCGCTGCATGACGGCAAAATTTTCCTGCGGCACCGGGGTCGATACCATTTGCACTGCGGCCACGATCGTCTTCGCTTCCATCGTCTTCGGCTCTATCATCACTTCCCCACTTCGATTTGCGCAGCGGAGGTATCCGGTTTGGCGTCCTGCGCTTTGTCCGTCTTGTCTGCCTTGTGATCGATCTTGGTGACCTTGGGATCGCTCCATGGCCCCGTGATCTGCATTTCATCGGTCAGCGCGCGCGACAGCGGCTCGCGCAGGAAAAGTTGCGCCAGGAACGAGCCGATGCCGATGGCCGGATTCACCAGAATATACGCCACCGACGCCGCACCCGCATCAAGCTTGGGCACGACCACCACATGCAGGTTTTGCGTTTCGTTCACGATGTCGGCGCTGCCTTCCATCAATACAGTGGCGTCGATGCCGTGCATTTTCAAGTCATTGGTGCTCAACACGCCCTTGTCCATCGCCGCGCTCATGGTCAGCCCATCGAATGCGAACCCGGTCGAAAACACATCGCGGAAATCGAGCGTCAGGCGTCGGGGCAGCGATTGCAGGCTCAACACGCCGAGCAACTTGGCGACGCCGGGATCGCCCTTGAGGAATTGGCCTTTTTCCACGTTCAGTTTGAGATGGCCCGACAAGCTCGCCGAATCAAGCGTGTACGGTACGCCGTTCCAGCTGATTTCACCGTCCATCTGACCCGCGCCCTTGCGCAACACATTGGGGAAACCCAGGCGGCCGAGCATTTGCCCTGCATCGTTGAGCTTCAGGGTGTACGCCAGATTCGAGACGCTCTGCCCATCCTTGATGCTCCACCTGCCGGTGGCATCGAGTTGTGCGTCGGGATTGCTCAAGGCCAGCTTGTCGATGCGCCACTCGTTGGTGCCGGCCGTGCGGACATTGCTGGCATTCAATTGCAGACGCCCAAGGCGCTTGCCCAACAAATCGAAATCATCGGCCACGATATCGAGTGCAGGCAAGTCTTTGGTCGCGCTCTTGCCCTGCAACAAATCGGTGACTTCGGTCGCGATGGTCTGTGGAATGATGAGCGAACTCAGCCTGGCGGTCGCAACGCCCCTGCCCTGGCCGGCATTGGCCGAATAGGTGACATAACCGGACGCCTGCGCGGAATCGATGTTCGCCTGCCACACGTCCTTCTGTAGCGTGGCGCCCAGCACGACGTTATCGAGCTTGCGTCCGAAGACGATCATTTCCGTGGCGCGCGCCGCCATCACTTGCGGCGTGACGAACTCCGCCATCGCCAGGTCGTGGGCTGCGGTGGCGGCCGGGCGGCTCTTGTCGGGCGCAGACATTTCGCCCATCAAGTCGCTCCAGGCATCGACGTTGAGGGTTTTGAGATTGACGTTCAACAACAAGCCGGCGACCGGCTGTGCCGGCGGCGCAAACACGCCGATACTGCCCCTGGCGACGCGCCACAGGGCATTGCGCTCGACGGACTTCTCGCGCTCGTAACGCGCACTGACGCCATTGCCGAATGCCAGCTTGATTTCCTCGCGCGCAATCGCCGGGTCCAATGTCGCCATGCCGAGCATTTCAAATTTCGTCGGCACGCTCTCGGCTGCCTCCTTGTGCAAGGGAGCAGGCAAATCCAGCGCCAATCCCGTCAGGTTCGAATCGACCACCACGTCGGTATGCTTCTTCTTGACATTGATCGCCACGGCATAATGGGTACTGCCATTGACGCGCTGCGCCAGCCGCTGCATGCCGTCCGTCGCGAATTTGCGCAAGCCGTCGGAGGTCAGTGTGCCCTCGCCGTGGATTACGGCTGCATCTGCCGGCCCGCCACCGGCCAGCGTTGCCGGGCCGCCGAGGAATACCGAGTGAATATTGGTGAGGTTAAAGCCCTTTTCGCTGAATTCGAGGCTGCCGGTCGTCGCATTCAAGGGCGGCAAGTCCGCCAGCAGTGCAATGTCGTTGCCGGCGAATTGCAACTTGCCCTGAACCTTGGAATCGAGCATATGCGACAAAGGCAATGACAATTTCAGGTTCAACCGGGCATTCCCGTTGCCCTTGGTGTCGTCGGCAAAGCCGCCGATCATGTCGCGCACCGGGCTGTCGTAGACGTAGCCGACAAAATCCTGCAACGAACCATTGGCTGTGCCGACAATTTCCAGGACATTCTTCGGTGGCTGCAGATCGTCAATCACTGCCTTGACGTCGGTCAAGACGACGCCGTGGGTGCGCGCCCGTTCGCCGACGATTTGCAGGCGTGTGCGGTCGAATTTGATCGTGCCCTGGATATCTTCAAGCAGCGGCCAGAGCGGCAGCTTGGGGTCGTGCGGGTTGCTGTGCGGATCGTAATTGAGCACGCCGTCGACCAGGCGCCCGGCCACGGTAAATTCGCCCTTGGGCTTTTCCGCAGCCGTTTCGGTGTGAAACGGAAAATCCTTCAGGTCGCCCTTGAGCCTGATCGATACGTCGCGCACGCTGCCGCCCGCCAGCGCATTGGTGATCCATTCGCGAAACTGCGGGTTGGCCTGGGCCGGCAGGTATTGATCGATCTTCTTCACCTCGAACTGATCGATGTGACCGGTAAAGTCGGCCAATCCGGAAGACTTTCCGCCGCTCTGGCTCATGGGTGCCAGGTAGGTGCCAGAGAGCGAACCGGAAAGTCCGTTTTGCACCATCTTCATGTTGTCGACCTTGATCAAGACCTTGTTCTTGTCCTGAAAGCTCCAGTTTCCCTGCATATCCAGTTTTTCAAACGGCACCACCGGATCGTTGAACAGGCCGGGAAACTCAACCTGCATGTCGGTCGATGCCAGCTTGATGGTGCCGCCCTGGTCGTTCATCTCCACTTCGCCGGTCAGGTTGGCAAAGCCCGGAATCATGGGCAGCGCCGCCTGCGCCGGCACATTGCCGGACTTCGGTCGCGCAGCATGGGAAACCTGACCCCGCATGGACAAGCCGACAAATTGGCCTTGCACCGCATAAGCGGTCACCTGCGGATAGGCGCCTTGCCATTGCGCCGTAAAATTGTGCAGCTGGCCGCGCGGGGCGAAGTCCTGCATCATCTGGCGCCACTCGGCGCTCAGCGGCAAGCGGCTGGCAAACGTTGCCAGGGTTTGCAAGTCCAGCAGGGCCGCGCTGAACGTGGTCTTGGCCGGATGCCCATCCGTCGCGGGCTGGAAGCTTTCGCTGATCGTGGTCGGCGGCAACGACAGACCATCGTTGGTATGGAAGGAAAAGTTGCTCAGCGAAATGCTGTGGCCACGCGTGCCGAAGGTTGGCGTGCCGTCGATGCCGTGCGCATCGATATCTTCCCGCATGCCGATGCGTCCGCTGACCTGATCGAGTTCGAGCGCCGGAAGATCCTGGAACCGCACCGAGCAATCCGTCAGGGAAAGGTCGGCCGTGAAATCGGCAACCTTGGCGCGGTCAAAGTCGAGCCACGCGCGCAACGCGCCGTGTCCGCGCTGGATCTGCATGCGCTTGGGAAAGGGAATATAGGCGTTCCACGCGGCCAGATCGGTTTTGCCGAGGTCGAGATAGAACTCGCCTTTCCAGGTTGTCGGGTCGGCAATGTTGGCGGCAAAGGCCGGATGATCGAAGGCAGCGCGCAAATCGAATGCGCCTGCCATGGCTGGCGGCGGCACAGCGCGCACGGCAAACTCGTGGTGCTGCCAGTGATTGCGCAATTCGAGATTGATGTCGCTCAATTGCAGTTCCGGTGCGCCGCGCAGGTTGTCGTTCCAGCGCACGTTGCCGTGGCGTATCACGATCTCCCGTTGCGACAACAGCCAGTCGCCGCCGCCGCCTTCCTTCTCCCTGGTGCCGGGCACCGGAATACCGGCCACGAAAAGATTACCGGCAGCATCGCGCCGCACGTCCATGTCGGGCCGGTCGATTTCCAGTTGGTAGAGGCGCAATTTTCCGAGCACCACCGACAGCCAGGACAGCGTGGCATCCACGCGCGGCAGGGTCAATGCGTCGCGACCGGCGTTGTCTTTGATTACGACGCTGGTCAAGGCAAGGCGCGGGCGCAAGCCATCCCAGTCGGCCTGCAATACGCCGATGGCGACGGGCTGCCCGATCGCCTGCGAGGCGAGACGCTCGACGTCGGGCTTGTAGTGGTCGATATGCGGCAGCACGGCATACCGCAATGTGAGGAACAACAGGCAGAACAGGAAATATAGCACCATCAGCGTCTTGAGCGCCGCGCCGAGCAGGTGATAGCTGACGATGTTGGCGTAGCGATACAGCGCCCGGATCTTGCGCAATACCAGGATTAATCGCGTGGTCGATTCGAAATGCGGGTGGTGATCAGAATTATTGGACATCGGTCAGAAAAACAAAGAGTCAGCGTAGAATGTTGCAGCACGCTCATTACAACTTAGTACACAAATAGATAGACGCCTATTCATGCAATGCGTTCTAACGAACTGCCATTGATACAGAATTCCGAAAAACATTCGACACGCCGCGATTGTGACCAATTCTACCTTGCCCCCAGCCGTCGGATCGCGCTTTTTCAAAAGATGGATAGCGGCCGACCCTGGCCGCACTGCATTGATCGACCAGCATGCCAGATTATCGCTGACCAGCGCCATTTTGGCAGAATTATTACAAAAAGACACAGATAACGGCCTCGAACTGCCTGCCGCCATGCGGCGCCTGCGCAATCTGGTTATTTGCCTATTGATTCAGCGCGATTTGACCGGCTTGGCCGACCTCGACGAAGTGGTGAGCACGATGACGGCCTTTGCCGAATTCGCCGTGCAAACGCTGGCGCGCGCGATCCATCGCGACATGGTCGCCTTGCACGGCACGCCGATCGGCGAGGAATCCGGGACGCCGATGGAAATGATCGTGCTCGGCATGGGCAAGCTCGGCGGCGGCGAATTGAACGTCTCGTCGGACATCGATCTGATTTTCGTCTATGGCGAAGAGGGCAGCACGCAGATCGAAACGCCAGCGCAAAGGCCGCTCTCGAACCATGAATTCTTCACCCGCCTCGGCAAGCGCCTGATCGCGGCCTTGTCGGAAATCACCGGCGACGGGTACGTGTTTCGTGTTGACATGGCGCTGCGCCCGAACGGCGCTTCCGGCCCGCTGGTTGCCAGCCTGGCGATGCTGGAAGTCTATTTTGTGGTACAAGGCCGCGAGTGGGAACGCTATGCCTGGGTCAAGGCACGTGCGTTGACCGGCAACCCGGCGGACCTGAGCCAGCTTGAGACGCTGATCAGACCCTTCGTCTATCGGCGCTACCTGGACTTCGGCTCGATCGACGCGATCCGCAACATGCATGCGCAAATCCGCGCGGAAGTGGTGCGCCAGGAAACGCGCCACCCCGATCGCAGCAACAACGTCAAGCTAGGGCGCGGCGGCATCCGTGAAATCGAGTTCCTGGCCCAGGTGTTCCAATTGATACGCGGCGGACGCGAAGCGCCGCTGCGCGACCGTTCCACGCGCAACATCCTGCGCACCCTGCTGCAAAAGCAGCTGATGGAAGCACAGGTCGTGGAAGGCCTGCTGGGTGCCTACACCTTTCTGCGCAATCTTGAGCATCGCCTGCAATACGTCGAAGATGCGCAAACCCATGCGCTGCCGCCGGGCGCAGACGAACAGCGCCATATCGCCGGCATGATGGGCTACGCCGACGTCGGCGCGTTCCTGGCCGCGCTGGAGCAGCACCGGGGCTTCGTCGCCACGCAATTCGATGCCATCTTTCGCGACAAGAGCGGCGCTGCCAAGGGGCGCGGCAAGGCCGGCGATCCGGCTGCGGCGATTGCACTCTCCGACACCAGCAGCCTCAAAGCGATCACCGCGCGCCTGCACGAAATGCAATTCACCGAGGCGGAAAGCGCCGCCCAGCGCCTGCATGCGAGCCTGCAATCGCCGCGCATGCAAATGCTGCCTGCTGTGAGCCGCAATCGCCTGCTCGCGCTGATCAACGCGGCCCTGCCGCTGATTGCGCGCAACACCGGTTCGCCGTCAGCCACGCTGGCCCGATTGCTTGATTTTTTCGAAGCGATTGCGCGTCGCGCCGCCTACCTGGCCTTGCTGACCGAATACCCGCATGCGCTGGAGCGCGTCATCCGGATGATGAGCGCGAGCGACTGGGCAGCCAAGTATTTGACGCAACATCCCCTGCTGCTCGATGAACTGCTCGATGACCAGGCCTTGAAAGCCGAGCCGGACTGGGACGCATTTGCCGAGGATTGCCGTCACCAACTGGCTGCCGCAGCCGGCGACACGGAGCGCCAGATGGATGTGTTGCGCGAGCTGCATCATGCGCAGTTGCTGTGCCTGCTGGCGCAAGATCTTGAAGGCAACCTGAGCGTGGAACACCTGGCCGACCATCTCTCCCGCCTGGCCGATATCCTCGTCGCAGCCACCATGCAGGCGGCCTGGGAAACCATCGCCAACCGGCATCGCGCCGTGCCGCTGTTTTCAGTGATCGCCTATGGGAAACTCGGCGGGAAGGAGTTGGGTTATGCATCGGACCTGGACGTGATCTTCCTCTACCGCGACGACAACCCCGAGGCCCCGGCACTGTACGCCAAGCTGGCGCAGCGTTTCATCACCTGGATGACCGCCCACACATCAGCGGGCATCCTGTTCGATGTCGATACCGCGCTACGCCCCGACGGCGCCAGCGGATTGCTGGTGTCGTCGTTGTCGTCATTTGAAAAGTATCAGGCCGAATCGGCCTGGCTGTGGGAACATCAGGCGCTGACACGCGCACGTTTCTGCGCCGGCGACGCCGACATCGGCGCGCGCTTCGAGAGCGTACGCGAATCGGTATTGCGCCGCCCGCGCGATGTGGCCGAATTGAAGCGCGACGTGCTGGCCATGCGCAGGAAAATGCACGATGCCCATCCGAACCGGTCGGAACTATTCGATTTGAAACACGACGATGGCGGCATGATCGACATCGAGTTCATCGTCCAGTTCCTGATTCTCGCGCACGCGGCGAATTTCCCGCAGTTGACGGCGGACATCGGCAATATCGCCCTGCTCAGGCTTTGCGGCGATTTGGACTTGATCGACACGCCACTGGCCACTGCGACGGCAGATGCGTATCGCACTTTCCGCAAGCTGCAACACCAGATCAGATTGCAGGGTGCCGATCGCGCGCGCGTGGAACGCAATGCGATCGAGAGTGAGAGGAACACCGTGCTGCAGTTGTGGCAGGGCGTCATGGACTGACGAGCGCATCTAAAAATCTAAGCCATCGGGTTTAGTGTAGATACGCGCCAGCAAGCTGTCTTCAACGCTCAGTCGTTCCCGCCACGCACTGCTGGACTCCCCTCGCCCGCGGGCGGGAGAGGGTTGGGGGTGAGGGAGTTCGCGAGCAGGCCATGCTTGTTTAGCGCAGCCAAGGCGCAACTTCCCTCACCCCTGCCCCTCTCCCGCCCGCGGGCGAGGGGTTCCAAACCAGCGAATACAATTGTGAGCAACGATAAGCCGCAGACTCAATGCGCCGCAGATTTCTCCGCCACGATCACCCAGCGCCCACCCACGTTTTCCCATAGCAGGGTCTTGTCGACGCTGTCGCTATAGGTCGCGCCGCGATAGCTCTGGTGGAACGACGTGCTCGCATGCGTGGCATCGCGCATGTCGAGTTTCACTTCGCCGATATCGAGCGTGATCTTGCTTTCGCCATTGAGGCGGGCGCGACGCTTGTCCAGCCATGCCTCGTGGGAGACTTCCCTGCTGGGCTGGTAAGTTGGCGCGTAGGCATTCAGGTAGGCGTTGGCGTCACGCGACGCCCAGGCATAGCTCCAGGCCGCCAATGCATCGCGTACGCTTTTTTCCGAACCCGGCGACGGACCGCCTTCGTGTGCGCTCTCGTGCACGGCTTTTGCGGGCATCGGCGACGCCATGGAAATGCCGACCGTGCCGGGAAGATCCTTCGAAATCGTCGCGCTCTTCACCGGCTCCGGATTGCCTGCGGCGTTCTTGCTGATCTCTGCCCTGCCGGCTTCGGCCGACGCCGAATCATGCATCAGCTGCCTGGCGCGCTCATTGAGTTCGGATTTGTCGGCGACATAGGTTTCCGGCGCTTCAACCGCGCAATGCGTCGCTTCCGTTTCGTCGTTGCGTTCGCCAAAGTCGGGCAACGGACCGGCATCCTGGCGCGTCAGGCCGAGCGACTTGAACAGATTGCCGACACCTGCCTGGACTCGCGCATACGAATACATCTGGTCGTACAACGCCTCGGTGTAGGCACGCTTGGCTTCAAACAATTCATTCTCGGTGTCGAGCAGGTCGAGCAGGGTTCGTTGCCCGATGTCGAATTGCTGGTGATAGGCGTCGCGCGCTTTTTCGGTCGACAATTGGTGCTGGTCGAGGTAGTTCAGCAATTCGGTGATCTTGCGCTTGTCGTTGAAGGCGATTTCCAGGTTTTGCCGAATGTCGCGGCAAGCCTTGTCGCGCAAATCCCGGCCGATGCTGATCTGCGCGGCCATCTGGTGCAGCTTGGCGCGATCGCTGCCGCCATTGAACAGATTCCAGGTCAGGACGATTTGCGCCGTCTTGTCGTTGGTGTCGCCGATTTCGCTGTTGATGTTGGTGCCGCGCTGCGCAGAGAGGCGCAGGTCGACGCGCGGCTGGTAGGCGCTGCGGCGGGCTTTGGTTTCGTTGTCGGCAGCACGGATCGCTTCGATCGCGGCCAACACGGCAGGATGGTTCTTGTTCGACATGCGCATGGCAGCGAGCACATCGGGCGGCAGGTCTTTGTCGAGACCGGCAGGCTCTTCCATGTCTTTCGCCGGACGATCGCCCACCAGACGCTGATAACGTGCGCTCACGTCGTGCAGATTCGATGTCTCGGTCAGCAGATTGGCTTCCGCCAACGCCAGCCGTCCAGCCGATTGCTCGAGGTCGACGCGGCGGCCGACACCGGCCTTGGCCTTGGCCTGTATCTGATCGTACACTGCGCGATGCTGCACATAATTGTCTTCCGCCAGCGCGACCAGCTTGCGATAGCGCAGGACGTCCAGATGCGCATGGACCACGTCGAGCGTCGTGCTTTCCGAGGCGTCATACAATTCGTACAGGCGTTCCAGGCGGTTGTGATCGAGGCGGGCCACGTCATTGCTGGTGGCGAAGCCGTCGTACAGCATTTGCGACAGGGTCAGGCCATGCGAACGCGAATTGTAGTTGTCCAGCAACAGCGGCTCGTTGTGCATTTCGCGCGAAGCCCCGGCCTGGAAATCGATATGCGGCAGATACCCGCCGACCGCCACATCGCGCTCGCCATTGGCAGCCTGGAATGCGTGCCATTTGGCCTGCACTTCAGGATTGGTCAGCATGGCCTGCTGCGCAGCGTCTTTCAGTGTTTGTACTTGTGCATAGGCGAATGCAGGCAGAAGCGCGAGCAGGAGCAGCGATTTTTTCATCGTCATGTTGGGCAATACCAGTGAGACAACTTTAAAGATGCGTCAAAATAACAGGAATTCGGCAAGGTGTGGAACAATTAACAATATTTGACGAAAGTTGTTCTTTTCTTATGAGTTATATGCGTCTTTCCCAAATCAATCGTGTGGGAAAACGACATTTTCGGAGAAAATAGACGGGCATCGCTCGCCTGAGCCGACCGATGAAATTGTTCCATAGTCCAACCAGGGCCATATTTGACTAACGCCGCCATCCCACTTGAGAAACTGCGCAAGCTCGGATCGCTGCTGGTCGTTGTTCTCGCCATCGTCTGCTATTTGTTTGCCCAACCGCCGCTCACGGCATTTGCGCTAGACATGGCCCAGGTTCAGGCGACCTTTCAGAAAATGGGCGGCCGCCCGCAAGCCCTGGTCGATTGGCAAAAACTGCTGCACGACGCCAAGGATCTGCCGATCAACGACAAGCTCAAGCGCGTCAACGAATTTTTCAACCGCCACATCGCATTCGGCGAAGACATCGACGTCTGGGGCCAGGAAGACTACTGGGCCACGCCGATGGAGTCCTTGTCCAAAGGGCGCGGCGATTGCGAAGACTATGTGATCGCCAAATATTTCGTCCTGCGCGAATTGAACGTGCCGGACAAGCAATTGCGGCTCATCTACGTCAAGGCGCGCATCGGCGGGCCGGACAGCACGGTCCAGCAGGCCCACATGATATTGGCCTATTACGCGACACCCGATGTCGAGCCGCTGGTGCTGGACAACCTGATCACCGATATCCGCCCGGCTTCGCGCCGCACCGATCTGCAACCTGTATTCAGTTTCAATAGCGAAGGCATTTATGCCGGCGTGGCGGGCGATAGCGCTGCCGGGCCGGGTGGCGTGGGGCGCTTGTCGCGCTGGGCCGACCTGTTGCAGCGGGCGCATGCGGAAGGGTTTTGATCAGCATCGCTTTGAGTAGGAATAATTTTAGCAAGGAGTACAAGATGTCGATGTATCGTCAAATCTGGCTGGCCTTGATCCTCACCACGATACTCAGCGTGGCCGGCGGTTTGCTGGCATCCACGCTGAGTGCGCGCGGCTATGTCGAGGAGCAGCTGCGCATGAAGAATGCCGACGCTGCCGCGTCGCTTGCCTTGTCGCTGGGCCTGAAAAAGGCCGATCCGATCGAAATCGAATTGACCGTCGCCGCTATGTTCGACAACGGCCACTACGAATTGATCCAGGTGGTGGACCCGCATGGCAAGGACATCGTCAAGCGCACGGCAATTTCCAGCGGCTACGATGCGCCGCTCTGGTTTGTGCACGCCCTGCCTTTGCTTTCCGCGCCGGGTGAGGCAAAAATCAGCAATGGCTGGAACCAGGTCGGCACAGTGACGGTGGTCAGCAACAATCGCTTCGCCTACGGCAACCTGTGGCAATCCACGGTGCAGTTGGTCGCAGCGTTGGCGTTTGCCGGTCTGCTCGGCGGCTGGCTCGGCACGCTCGTATTGCGGCGGTTGAAAAAGCCGTTGAACGATGTCATCGCGCAGGCGGAGGCCATCGCGCAACGACACTTCATCACCATCCCGGAGCCGCGCGTGCCGGAGTTGCGCCAGCTAACGGCCGCAATGAATTCCAGCGTGTTGCTGCTGAAGAAAATGTTTGCCGACGAAGCGACCCGCCTCGAGGCGGTGCGCCAGGAAGCCAACTCGGACCCGCTGACCGGCTTGTCGAATCGCAGCTATTTCATGGCGCGCCTGCTGGCCGCCGTCGAAATCGACGATACGCAACTCGGTACGCTGCTGCTGATACGCATCGCCAATCTGGCCGAAGTGAACAAGCGTCTCGGGCGGGCCGCGACCGACGAGTTTCTCAAAGCCTTCGCCGGCGTCTTGAATGGCGCCGCGCACAAGGTGCCCAATGCGCTGGCCGCGCGCCTGAACGGCGCCGACTTCGGCATGCTGCTCCCGTTTGCGGAGGCCCAGCCGCTGGCGGACGATTTGCTGCGTGCGCTCGTCGTGGCCACGTCTGTCTATATCCCCGAAGGGCCGGTCGCCTACATCGGTGTCGGACGCTATCGTTCAGGCCAGAATCTCGGCACCCTGATGACGCAGGTCGATGCAGCCATCGTCGGCGCCGAAGCAGATGGCCAGAGCAGCGTACGCGACGCAGCCAGCCTCGAAATCGACAATGCGCCGCGCAGCAACGACCAATGGCTGACATTGATCCAGCAAGCGGTGCAGCAGCACGAAACCAAGCTTGGCTCCTACCCGGTCGCCGACTTCTCGC
>FSYV01000274.1_pt1 | contig 16815 bp, 18 predicted proteins | sample 1638641 | NCBI WGS metagenome assembly FSYV01 (sample SAMEA3914813, study PRJEB12502) | metagenome | biome: forest; material: soil | place: Canada | collected 2011-07-07 | depth 0.3 m
CCTACAACCAGTGGCTGAACAATATCCAGGATTGGTGCGTTTCGCGGCAACTCTGGTGGGGCCATCAGATTCCGGCCTGGTATGACGACGCGGGCAATATCTACGTCGCACGCAATGAAGCCGACGCGCAGGCGCAAGCCGGCGGCAACAGCATCCGCCGCGACGCCGACGTGCTCGATACGTGGTTCTCTTCGGCCCTGGTACCCTTCTCCACGCTCGGCTGGCCGGCGCAAAGTGCCGATCTCGACATGTTCCTGCCGTCGACCGTGCTGGTCACCGGCTTCGACATCATCTTCTTCTGGGTCGCGCGCATGGTCATGATGACGGCGCATTTCACCGGTAAGGCACCGTTCCACACGGTCTACGTGCACGGCCTGGTGCGCGACAGCAGCGGCCAGAAAATGTCGAAATCCAAGGGCAACACGCTCGACCCGATCGACTTGATCGACGGTGTGGCGCTCGATGAACTCGTCGCCAGGCGCACCACCGGGCTGATGGATCCTCGGGCAGCGCCGAAAATCGAAAAGGCCACGCGCAAGGAATACCCGAACGGCATCGCCGCCTTCGGTACCGACGCGTTGCGCTTCACCATGGCCAGCTATGCCAGCCTCGGGCGCAACATCAACTTCGATTTGAATCGCTGCGAAGGCTATCGCAACTTCTGCAACAAGCTGTGGAACGCCACGCGCTTCGTACTGATGAATGTGGAAGGCAAGGACTGTGGCACGGCCGAACATCCGGCAGACTCTTGCGGCCCCGGTGGCTACCTCGATTTCTCGCAGGCCGACCGCTGGATTTCCTCGACGCTGCAACGCACCGAAGCCGAAGTGGAAAAGGGCTTTGCCGACTATCGCTTCGATAACATTGCCACCGCTATCTACAAGTTTGTCTGGGATGAATATTGCGACTGGTACCTCGAAGTCGCGAAAGTGCAGATGCAGCACGGCACGGAAGCGCAGCAGCGCGCCACCCGCCGCACGCTGCTGAAGACGCTGGAAACGGTATTGCGCCTCGCGCATCCGGTGATACCCTTCATCACCGAAGCGCTGTGGCAGACGGTGGCGCCACTGTCGGGCAAGACGCTGAACCCGGCGAGCGACTCGATCATGCTGCAGCCCTACCCTATCGCGCAACCGCAAAAGATCGACGAGAGTGCCGAAGCCTGGATGCAGAAGCTGAAGGCGCTGACCGACGCCTGCCGTAATTTGCGCGGCGAAATGCAATTGTCGCCCGCCAAGCGTGTACCACTCATCGTGCAGGCAGATCATGCCGACGAACGCGCCAAGCTGGCGGAATTTTCGGCTTACCTGCAAGCGCTGGCGAAGCTCTCCGAGGTACAGGTGCTCGACGTGTTGCCTGAATCCCCGGCCTCGGTTGCCGTCGTCGGTGAAACCAGGCTGATGCTGAAAGTGGAAATCGACGTGGCCGCCGAACGCGAGCGCCTGGCCAAGGAAATCGCCAAGGTGGAAGGCGAAATCGGCAAGGCCGACACCCAACTCGGCAACGAGAGTTTTGTGGCGCGCGCGCCAGCCGCTGTCGTGGCGCAGATGCAGGAACGGCTTGCCGGACTGCGCGCCACGCTCGTCAAGTTGCGCGAACAATTTGAAAAATTGAAATAGAGCATTCAATCTAACCGCGTGCTTCGGGGGATGGCAGCGACACGTTTCCGTGCGATGATTTGCAAAAATCGCGGCACGGAAATGTGACCGCGTTGATCAGATATCAGACCCGGGAGAGTGGAATGAAAAGACTATTCGTTGCAGCAGCATTGGCGGTAACTGCTTCACTGGTGGCAACAAGTGCGTGGGCGGACCTGGCCTCGCCAGTCGGCTTGTGGAAGAACATCGACGACACCACCGGCAAATCGAAGGCGTTGATACGCATCGTTGAAATCAACGGCGAATTGATCGGCAAAATCGAAAAAGTATTTCCGGAACCCGGCGAGAGCCCGACGCCGAAATGCGACAAGTGCGAAGGCGCGCTGAAGAATCAGCCGATAGTCGGCCTGACCATACTCTCCGGCATGAAACGCGATGGCGACGAGTATAACGGCGGGACAATTCTCGATCCGGGCAACGGCAAGGTCTACAGCAGCAAGCTGTTTGTCGTCGAGGCAGGAAAGAAATTGAACGTGCGCGGCTTTATCGGCATGCCGTTCCTCGGCAGGTCACAAATCTGGCTGCGCGAAGAGTAAGGTTGCAAGCAGCATCAATTGCCGCTTGCTGCCTGGCCGATCAAACAAACGAAATAGACAGGCCCGGCAGGCTGATGCCGGAAAAGGCGGTGGCCCAGGTTTGGCCCGCCGCGATCGGCAAGACGTCGGCCCATGTGCCGGTGGTGACAATCTCACCGGCTGCGAGCGGCACGAACTGGCTCTGCGACGACAATATCTGATTCAGCTGCCACAAGGCATGCACCGGGCTGCCCCAGACGTCGCTGCCGAAACCGGCCGAGCGCAGTTCGTCGCCGCAGGATAGCGACACGCTGGCATTGGCCAGCACTTCAGGCAAGCTGCGGCGCGACGCCGCCGACAGCGACCTCGGTTCGCCGATCAACAAGGCGCCATGCATGCCGAATGCGGCGATGGCATCGGCCTCTTCGAACTTCCAGTCCGGGAACGGACAGGTGACGATTTCGAATGCGTGTGCCATCCATTCTATGCAATCTGCAATTTCCACGAGCGTGGCATCGGGCGCGGGTGCGCGGGCCATACAAAATACCAACTCCGGGCCGACGCGCGGCTGCAGTGCGCCTTTCAGGCTTTGCAAGCCGTGGTTATCTTCCATGTAACGCACGGTGGAATCAAACATCGGGGTCCAGATCGGCATGTGGATCGGGTGGTTCACGCCATAATGCGACCAGATCTTGCGATTGGTGAAGCCGATCTTGCGGCCCACCTGCACTTCGCCCTGCGCAATGCGCGTTTCAAGTATGCATTGCGCAATGTCGTAGGCATCGGCGGTCGAAAGCGGCTCTTGCGCCGATAACGGGGAAATCAAGCGCGATTTCGCCCTGGCATCGAGCAATTGGTGCGCATAGCGATTGGCTTGGGTAGACATCAGCATAGGGGGACTCGCCGAGAGAACTGCGCAGCCGACAGAGGAGGCGGTTTGCAGGTATTGCGGAAAACATTACACAGCCGGTCTTGGAAATGTAAAACAGGACAGCCGAGCGAAGATTATGCCGAATTTAGCGCCAAATTGGACAGGTATCATTCAAAAATCAACAAAATACCGATTTCGACCCATATTCTGATGATTTCTTGCCCCAAAATCAGCACATGCGACGCATTATTTGGTGCATACACGCGCAATTAATTATCAACCAGGAAATATTCCGTCAATCGCTCGGGCGCGCTGCAGCACGTTGACTCCGGGCCAAGGCGGTCAAATGACGATCCAGTTGATTGGCAAACATTTGCCTGTCGGCCTGGCTGAACGGCGCCGGCCCGCCGGTATCGACACCGCTTGCACGCAATTCATCCATGAAGCTGCGCATACCCAGCAATTGCTCGATATTGTCCTTCGAGTAGAACTCGCCGCGCGGGTTCAATGCAAATCCGCCTTTTTGCAATACGTCGGCGGCCAGTGGGATATCGGCGGTGATGACCAGGTCGCCGGGCTGCGTCAGGCGCACGATTTCCTGGTCGGCGACATCGAAGCCGGACGGCACCTGAATCGCCTTGATGAAACGCGATGGCGGCGTGCGCATCAATTTATTGGCAACCAGCGTGACCGTAATTTCCAGTCGCTCCGCGACGCGAAACAGGATGTCCTTGATCACTGCCGGGCAGGCATCGGCGTCAACCCAGATATTCATGATGGTGCATTTGGCTCATTTCAGGCCGCGCAAGGAATCAAGCACCGCGCGGCGGGTATTCAATACCTGCTCCGATAACCGGGCACCGGCTTCCTTGTCCGACAACAAGGTCTCGCCATCGCGATTCCACTCTTTCAGCAAATCGTCGGCAGATTGACCGACTGGTTGCGGCGTCAGCGCCGCGAGGTCATGAATGAACAAGACATGGCCCAGCCCTTTGGCAAGGTCGCCGCGCTGAATGTCTTGATGGAGATAGGCGTAATCGATGGTTTGCTGCAATTCGCTCAATTCCTTGAGCATTTCGAATTCTGCGGCGCGGATGTTGCGATGCTGTTCGCTCGACTCATTGCGCCATGTGTTGTAAGACAACGCACAAAGCGCCACCAGCAGGCTCAGCAAGGCCAGGACGTTGCGCCGGATTTGCTGACCAAGGCCGGATGATTCCATGATCAAATCGGCTGTTCCCACAGGTCGCCGTTGCCGCCGCGCGGCGCCGCAACGCCGAAGTGTGCATATGCCGCCGGCGTGGCAACCCGGCCGCGCGGTGTGCGCTGCAGAAAACCTTGCTGGATCAGGTAGGGTTCAAGCACATCTTCGATCGTATCGCGCTCTTCGCCGATGGCGGCAGCGAGGTTATCCAGCCCGACCGGGCCGCCGTTGAACTTGAACAGCACGGCTTCGAGCAGCTTGCGATCCATCAGGTCGAAACCGACTGCATCGACGTCGAGCATGACCAACGCCGCGTCGGCGATTGCCTTGGTGATGTCGCCATTACCCTTCACTTCTGCATAATCGCGCACGCGGCGCAGCAGGCGGTTGACGATGCGCGGCGTGCCGCGGCTGCGCTTGGCGATTTCAAACGCCCCTTCGGGCTCGATCGGCGCGTTCAGCAATGCTGCGCTGCGCGTGACGATGCGCGTCAGTTCCTGCGGCGTATAAAATTCGAGACGACCGACGATGCCGAAACGGTCGCGCAACGGATTGGTCAGCATGCCGGCGCGCGTGGTGGCGCCGACCAGGGTAAACGGTTGCAAATCGAGGCGCACCGAGCGCGCGGCCGGCCCCTCGCCGATCATGATGTCGATCTGATAGTCTTCCAGCGCCGGGTACAGGATTTCCTCGACCACCGGCGACAGGCGGTGGATTTCATCGATGAACAGGACGTCGTTGGCTTCGAGATTGGTCAGCAATGCCGCCAGGTCGCCGGCACGTTCCAGCACCGGCCCCGAGGTCTGGCGCAGATTGACGCCCATCTCGCGTGCAATGATATGCGCCAGTGTGGTCTTGCCGAGGCCGGGCGGGCCGAACAGCAAGGTGTGGTCCAGCGCTTCCTTGCGTTGCCGCGCCGCGGTGATGAAGATCTCCAGCTGCCCGCGCACTTTTTCCTGGCCGACATACTCATCAAGATGCTTGGGCCGCAGCGCACGCTCGATCGCCTCCTCGTTCGGCGAGACCGGCGTGGCCGAAATGATGCGCTGCTCGGTGAAATTATCGGTTTGGATGCTCATGGCACATTATGCCTTCGATAAAGCCTTCAAGGCCAGCTTGATGCCGTCGGACACGCCGCTGCCGGCCGGCACCTGCTTCAGCGCCAGCATCGCTTCCTTGTCGGAATAGCCGAGTGCCAGCAAGGCATTCAAGATATCCGACGTGGCATCGCTATGCACCACGCCGCCGACGTGGCCGAGATCGGCGCCGAGCTTGCCCTTCAATTCCAGCAATAACCGTTCGGCGGTCTTCTTGCCGATGCCCGGCACCTTGGTCAGGCGGCCGGCTTCCTGCAGTGTGATCGCTTGCGCGAGGTCGGCTACCGACATGCCGGACAGGATGGACAACGCCGTGCGCGCGCCGACGCCGGAAATCTTGATCAGTTGGCGAAACACCGTGCGCTCTTCCGTCGTGCCGAAACCATACAGCAAGTGCGCATCTTCGCGTACCGCCAGATGGGTCAGCAGCATGACCTTTTCGCCGAGGCCGGGTAGATTGTAAAAAGTGCTCATCGGCACATCGACTTCATAGCCGACACCCTGGCAATCGACCAGCAATTGCGGCGGGTTCTTTTCAATCAGCGTTCCGTACAGGCGACCTATCATGGCATGGACTCGAATTTGGATGGTTCAATGATACAGGATGGCGTCGCGTCAAACGCATTATCCGCATCAACCGATCAACCTGCCGCCGCGTACACGCATGCCCTTCTTGATCAGGTTCGGCGCCAGCGCACCCAGCGCTGCCAGCGCTTCGCCGCTATGGGCGTGGCAGATCGCCATGCCGAGCGCATCGGCGGCATCGGTGCTGGGCAAACCGGGCAGTTGCAACAAGCGCTGCACCATGTCCTGCACTTGCGACTTGTGCGCCTTGCCGTGGCCGACCACCGCCTGCTTGAGCTGCAGCGCGGTATATTCCGCAACGGCAAGTTCGGCGTTGACCAGGGCACAAATGGCGGCGCCGCGTGCCTGACCGAGCAATAGCGTCGATTGCGGATTGACGTTGACGAATACTTTTTCAATCGCCGCACAATCCGGTGCGTAGGTGCGCACGACTTCGGATACACCGTCGAAGATGGTTTTCAGTCGCTGCGGCAAATCGGCATCGGGCGTCTTGATAGTGCCCGATGCGACATAGGCAAGCTTGTTGCCCTGCTTGAGGATGACGCCGAACCCGGTGGTGCGCAGGCCGGGGTCGATGCCAAGGATTTTCACGGATACTGACAAGATTTTCGAACCCATTGCAAAATGGCTGTGGCTAGGCGCCGCGACGAAGACAGTACGACTGTACGGCTAGGAGCGGCAACAACGCCATAGCCATTTTTAATGGGTTCTCAGTGGCGGAAATGACGCGTGCCAGTCAGCATCATCACAATACCCTGTTCATCGGCCGCATCGATCACTTCCTGGTCGCGCATCGAGCCGCCCGGCTGGATGACAGCCGTGGCACCGGCTTGCACCACCACGTCGAGACCATCGCGAAATGGGAAGAAGGCGTCCGACGCCACTGCCGACCCAACCAGCGTCAAGCCGGCATTTTGCGCCTTGATCGAGGCGATGCGCGCCGAATCGACGCGGCTCATCTGGCCCGCGCCGACGCCCAGCGTCATGCCGTTGCCGCAGAACACGATGGCGTTCGACTTGACGAACTTGGCCACGCGCCAGGCAAACATCAGGTCTTGCAACTGTTGCTGGGTCGGCTGTTTCCTGGTCACGACCTTCAGGTCGGCCACGGCGACATTCTTCGAGTCCGACGATTGCACCAGCAAGCCGCCGCCCACTCGCTTGAAATCATAGGCGTTAACGGCGTCACCCAATGGCACTTCGAGCAAGCGCACATTTTGCTTGGCTTCGAAAACCTGCCTGGCCGATTCGGTAAATGACGGCGCGATCAAGACTTCGACAAATTGCTTGGCGATGGCTTCGGCGGCATTGCCGTCAAGCTCGCAATTGAAGGCAATGATGCCGCCAAAAGCCGAAGTCGGGTCGGTTTGCAAGGCCTTGCTATAGGCTTCCAGCGGGTTTGTGCCGACGGCCACGCCGCACGGATTGGCGTGCTTGATGATGACGCAGGCTGTTTCGGCAAATGTCTTGACGCATTCCCACGCCGCATCAGCGTCGGCAATATTGTTGTAGGACAATTCCTTGCCCTGCAATTGCTTGTATCTGGCGAGCGAGCCGACCGGCGGCGCAGTATCGCGATAAAACGCAGCCAGCTGATGCGGATTCTCGCCGTAACGCATTTCCTGCACCTTCTCGAAATGCAGGTTCAGCGTGGCCGGGAACGCACTGCGCGTGGCATGCTGCTTGTCCTGCCCCAGCGAAGTGAAGTAGTTGGTGATCGAGCCGTCGTATTGCGCGGTGTGGGCAAACACTTTCTTGGCCAGGCTGAATTTGGTCTCGTAGGCGACGTCGCCGCCGCCCTTCAATTCTGCCAGCACGGGCGCGTAGTCGCTCGGGTCGCAAATCACCACCACGTCCTTGTGATTCTTGGCCGACGAACGCAGCATGGCCGGGCCGCCGATGTCGATGTTTTCGATCGCATCTTCGAGCGTGCATTGTTCCTTGGCCACGGTTTGCTGGAACGGATAGAGGTTGACCACCACCATGTCGATCATCGGGATGCCATGCTGCTCAAGCGCCGCCATGTGGGCGGGGAAATCGCGCCGCGCCAGGATGCCGCCATGCACTTTCGGATGCAGTGTCTTGACCCGGCCATCGAGCATTTCCGGGAAACCTGTGTAATCGGCAACTTCGGTCACCTTGATACCGTTGTCGGCCAGCAGCTTGGCGGTGCCGCCGGTGGAAAGGATGTTGACTCCCATGCCGCTCAAGGCGCGCGCGAAGTCGAGTACGCCGGTCTTGTCGGAAACCGAGATTAGGGCTTGTTTGATCATGATCGTGTCCGCTGTAATGTCGAAATAGGTTTAGAGCATGCCGTGCTGCTGCAACTTCTTGCGCAGCGTGTTGCGATTGATCCCCAGCATGTCGGCCGCCTGGGACTGGTTGCCTTCGGCGCGCGCCATCACTGCTTCCAGGATAGGCTTTTCCACCGTGAAAACCACCATTTCATATACGTTTGTCGGTTGTTGCTCGCCCAGGTCCTTGAAGTATTTTTCCAGGCTCTTCTTGACGACGTCTTGGATGCTGTCTTTGCTCATGCTTGCACTGATTTATTTTTTTAGGGTATGGAAAACTCCGCCGCGCCGATCTTATGTGGAAGAACGGCGCAAATCGCGATGGTCGGTAAAAATACGGTAAAGGAATTACGGTAAGGGAAATACTGTAATTCAAGCAGCCAGCGGCTGCTCCTGCTTTGCGGTAAGGCAGTATTGTAACCGCTCCCCGTGCGACTTCTGCAATTGAAAAAAGTCGTAAACAGCAGAAATTTGCAATTCGCAATCTTCCAGCAGGTTCATGCGCTGGCGGAATTCCTCGCCGCCGGCCAGTTCGCGCACATACCAGCCGATATGTTTGCGCGCCGTACGCACCCCGAGATATTCACCGTAAAAGGCATAATGCGCGCGCAAATGCTCTTCCATCAGGTGTTGCACATCGGATATCAAGGGCGGCGGCAAATAAGTGCCGGTGCGCAGAAAATGGTCGATTTCGCGACAAATCCACGGGCGCCCCTGGGCCGCGCGACCAATCATGACCGCGTCGGCGCCGGTTTGCTGCAATACCAGTCTGGCCTTGTCCGGCGTGGTGATGTCACCGTTGGCGACGACCGGTATCGAGACCGCCGCCTTGACTGCCGCAATCGTTTCATACTCGGCATCGCCGCGATAGCCGTCGGCGCGCGTGCGGCCATGCAGGGTCAGCATGGCGATGCCGCTGGACTCGGCCAGGCGTGCGATGCGCAAGGCATTCTTGTTCGACCTGTCCCAACCGGTGCGGAATTTCAGCGTCACCGGCACATCGACAGCCTTGACGACGGCGTCGAGTATCGCGCCAACCAGTTTCTCGTCCTGCAATAGCGCCGAACCGCACCAACTGTTGCACACCTTCTTGACCGGGCAACCCATATTGATGTCGATGATTTGCGCGCCGCGTTCGACATTGAACTTGGCGCATTCGGCCAGCATGGCGGGATCGGCGCCGGCGATCTGCACTGCCTTCGGCTCCATTTCGCCTTCATGGTTGGTGCGCCGCGACGATTTCTCGGTGGCCCACAGGCGCGGATTGGAGGCGGCCATTTCAGATACGGCGTAGCCGGCACCGAGCTGCTTGCACAATTGGCGAAAAGGCCGGTCCGTCACTCCCGCCATGGGGGCGACAAAGACATTGTTGGCAAGGACGTAAGGGCCGATTTGCATGAAGGTATTGCCTATTGAATTTCGTCAAGCGCGTCGCTGTTCAGATGGTCGACATCCGCCCATTGCAGAATCCTCAATTTGTCGCCATCCCACTGCAGACGATTGATGCCGGCATTGGGTATGTCGAAATCGCGCGGTCGCGACATGTCGACGCCGCGCGCGGCGCGATTGAGGCAATCGAGCACGCCGCCGTGCGTCACGATGGCAAGCTTGCGGTAGCTGGCCGAACGCAGCAACTGCATGACGGCACCGACCGAGCGCGCTGAAAATTCGTTGAGCGTCTCCGCCACATTCGTGCCGGCAGGATAACGAAAATCCAATTGGCGCGCCTGCATGGCGGCATAGGCCTCGGGATAATGCGTACCGATGTCGGCGTAGCACAAACCCTCAAACGCGCCGTAGCAGCGCTCGCGCAAGTCTCGCCTGACACCGACAGGCAGGCCCATGGCTGCAGCCAACGGCGCGGCGGTCTGGCGCGCGCGCATCAGGTCACTGGCAAAAATCGCATCGAGCGGCTCGCCGCGCAGGGTCCGGGCCAGCAGTTCCGCCTGGCGCATGCCGTTGTCGTTGAGTCCGATATCGATATGCCCTTGCAGGCGCCGCTCCGCGTTCCATGCGGTCTCACCATGCCGTATCAACAATACTTCCGTCATGCGCGACCCGCCAAGGATGGATTCAACGTGTAAGTGCCGCTGAACGACGCACTGGCCAGCACGTGCGCCTTGATGGCATCGCGCACTTGTTGCCCGGTGAACTTGCCTTCGACCGGCACGCGCGCAATGTCGAGCGCATAAAGCGTAAACACATAGCGATGCACGATGGCATCGTTCCACGGCGGGCACGGGCCGTCGTAACCGAAGTAGTCGCCGCCCATGTCGGCATCGGCGGCAAACCAGCCGGTGTAGTCGTTCAAGCCGTGGCGCGCGTCAACCAACGGGCTGCCCGGAATATGCGGACCGGCCTTGCCGCGCGCGGTCACGCCGTCGCTGAAGGAGCCCGCGCTGATAGCCGAAATCGCAACGGGAATGTCGATCAGCGTCCAATGAAAAAAATCGACGCGCGGCAAATCGGCCGGCACGGTCTTGCCTTCCTGGTTCACATCGTCGCCGCGTGATGGTACGTCGCCATCGCAGGAGATCAGCACCAGCGACTTGGCTCCGGCGGGTACGTCGGACCAGGCCAGATGCGGATTGCGGTTGGCCGAGAGGCTGACATGGGTTTGCGGATCGATCACGCAAAAGGCGAATTCGCCGGGGATGACCGCGCCATCCTTGAAAGAATCGCTCCAGAATTTCATGGCTTGCTCCTTGAAAAGGAAATGGGAGAACTGCCTTTGGTAAAACTTGTTGTGCCCGCTACTGTGTCCGCTACTGTGTCACCTCGGGCCGCACCTGCAGCCAGAAGGTCACTGGTCCGTCATTGGTCAGCGACACTTGCATGTGGGCACCGAATTGCCCGGTTTCGACCCGTTCATGCCTTGCGCGTGCCTTGGCCACGAAATAATCGAACAGCCGCAGGCCTTCTGCCGGCGCTGCGGCCGGTGTGAACGATGGCCGCGTGCCCGAGTTGGTATCGGCGGCCAGCGTGAACTGCGGCACCAGCAGCAAGCCGCCCGCGATGGCGCCCACGCTCAAGTTCATTTTACCCGCGTCGTCGGCAAACACCCGATAGCCGAGCAGCTTCGATAATAATGCGTCGGCCTCGCGTTCGCCGTCGCCGCGTTCGGCACATAGCAATACCAGGATGCCGCTGCCGATCGCACCGATCGTCGCACCATCGACCACAACGGCCGCTTGCGTCACGCGCTGGATCAAGGCGATCATCGAGCGCGCCTACTTGGTCAGCGTGACTCGTGCAAACTTGCGCTTGCCCACCTGCAAGACGAACGTGCCGGCATCAAGCTTCACCATGCGATCGCTCACGACTGCGCCATCGATACGCACACCGCCCTGGTCGACCATGCGCAAGCCCTCTGCCGTCGACGCGCAAAGATTGGTCTGCTTCAATAATTGCCCAACGCCCAAGGGTGCCCCGGAAACGCTTATTTCCTCGACATCGTCGGGAATCCCACCCTTGGAACGGTTGACGAAATCAGTCAGCGCTTCTTCTGCGGCAACGGCGGAATGGAAGCGCGTAACGATTTCCTGTCCCAATGCCACCTTGGCATCGCGCGGGTTGCGTCCGTCCGCAACTTCCTGCTTGAGCCGGGCAATCTCTTTGAGCGAACGGAACGACAATAGTTCATAGTAACGCCACATCATGACGTCCGATATGCTCATCAATTTGGCAAACATCGTGTTGCCAGGTTCGGTGATGCCGATGTAATTGCCCTTCGACTTCGACATCTTCTCGACGCCGTCCAGCCCTTCCAGCAACGGCATGGTCAGGATGCATTGCTGCTCCTGGCCGTAATCCTTTTGCAGCTCGCGTCCCACCAGCAGGTTGAATTTCTGGTCGGTGCCGCCGAGTTCGAGATCGGCCTTCAGCGCGACGGAGTCATAGCCCTGCATCAGCGGGTAGAGCAACTCGTGCACCGATATGGGCGTACCGGCCTTGAAGCGCTTGGTGAAATCCTCGCGCTCGAGGATACGGGCAACCGTGTATTTGGCCGACAGCTCGATCATGCCGCGCGCGCCGAGCGGGTCGGACCATTCCGAGTTGTAACGGATTTCGGTTTTTTCCGCATCCAGCACCAGGCTCGCTTGCGCAAAATAAGTCTTGGCGTTGTCTTCGATCTGCTCGCGCGTGAGTGGCGGGCGCGTGATATTGCGGCCCGACGGATCGCCGATCATCGAAGTGAAGTCGCCGATCAGGAAGATCACCGTATGGCCCAGATCTTGCATCTGCCGCAACTTGTTGAGCACCACGGTATGGCCGAGATGCAGGTCGGGCGCGGTGGGGTCGAGGCCCAGCTTGATGCGCAAGGGCTTGCCGGTTTGCTCGGAGCGCACCAGCTTCTTGATGAAATCCGACTCGATGAGTAATTCGTCAACGCCACGTTTAGTGACTGCAAGAGCATGTTGTACTGCATCGGACAAGGGCACGGACAAGGACGTATTCGAATTCATATTGGCGGAAAAAGCAACTCTAAAAAAGCGTTTGTCAATACCATGAGTTTGGTATAATGCACGATTGTTTCATCTTCGCAACACTCTCTTACACGAGCCTGGCTGCACAAAACAAGATGGAACCGCGAATTTTAACTTATCGTCGCTGGTCACGGTACCAAGCGGCGGTCGAATCAAAAGAGATAAGTTCATGAGCCTAAAAGCTTTCGGTCAAAACGCCCTTAGTAAGTTCACAAGCTCATCCCGCAAAACCCGCATTATCACTGGCTCTACCCTGTTTTTGGCACTATGCGCATTTGGCGCCGCAGCGGTCGCGCCGATGGCGCCTGATGCCGCCGATCTGCCTGTCAAAACCTTGACTGAAGAACTGAGCCTGCCTAATGTTACCGGGCAAATGGCTGATGAAGACCAGGTTGTGCAAAGCTACGTCAGTGAAGAAAAGGTGCGTTCCGGCGACACCTTGGCTAGCCTATTGACGCGACTTGGCGTCGACGATGCCAATGCGACATCATTTATCAAGTCAGACAAAACCGCGCATGAAGTGATGCAACTGAAGCCCGGCAAGCTGGTGCAGGCGCAAACCGACCAGGACGGCCAGTTGACATGGCTGTCCGCCATCGTTGCCAACAGCCACGATAATCGTGACAACGGCAACAGCCCGGTCACCAATATCGTAATCACGCGCGACGGCAAGAATTTCAAGGCAGTCGAGACGGCAGCCAAGCTGGAACGCCGGCTGGAAATGCACTCCGGCGTAATCAAATCCTCCCTGTTTGCAGCGACCGACGCGGCGCAAATTCCCGACAGCGTGGCGACGCAAATCGTCGACATGTTTTCCACCGACATCGACTTCGCTTCCGATCTGCAACGTGGCGACCACTTTGAAGTGGTGTATGAAACATTCTGGCAAAACGGCGAATTTGTCCGTGCCGGGCGTGTGCTGGCCGGGTCGTTTGCCAATGACGGTTCGACTTATCAATCAGTCTGGTATGAAGAGCCAGCCTCTTCGCAGGGTGGCGGCTACTACAATCTCGACGGCCAGTCGCTGAAAAAGGCCTTCCTGAAATCGCCGATCGCCTTCACCCGTATATCTTCCGGCTTCTCGATGCGCCTGCACCCGATTCTGGGCGTATGGAAGCAGCACAAGGGTGTCGATTTTGCCGCCGCCACCGGCACGCCAATTCATGCAGCGGGTGACGGCGTGATTGATTTCCAGGGTCAGCAAAACGGCTACGGCAACGTGGTCGTGCTCAAGCATTGGTCCAACTACTCGACCGCCTACGGCCACATGAGCCGTTTCGCTCCCGGCATGCACAAAGGCAGCAAGGTCAGCCAGGGCGATGTAATCGGCTATGTCGGCATGACGGGCTGGGCGACCGGCCCGCACTTGCACTACGAGTTCCGCATCAATAACGATCCGCGCGACCCGATGACGGTAAATATTCCGAACGCGCAGCCCTTGGCCAGCAATCAGATGCCGCGCTTCAAAATGGTGGCGCAGGACATGAAGCATCGCTTCGACTTGTTGATGCCGGCCTCGAAGCCGATCCAGGTCGCATCGCGCTAACGCACACATCATCAACCGACCTTGGGGCGGCACGCGGCCTCAAGGTGCCGGTCGTTTCCACAGTACTGTAATACTTCCCGTCAGGTGGACTAGCGCATAGAATGACATTTTCTCGTGCGACTCCCATGACCACTCCCCTGCTCTTTATCGGCTTGATGTCCGGCACCAGCCTGGACGGTGTCGATGGCGTGCTCGCGGCATTCGACGATGCCGCCAAGCCGCCGCGCCTGCTGGCGTCGGCCTATGCCGGCTTTCCCGACGACTTGCGCGCCGACCTGATGGCGCTGCAAAGTGCGGCTGACAACGAAATCCATCGTGAGTCCCTGGCAGCGAATCGCCTGGTCGGGATCTACGCCGACTGTGTGGCGCAATTGCTGGCAGCGGCCGACGTCAGGCCGCAAGCGGTCTGCGCCATCGGCTGCCACGGGCAGACCGTGCGGCACAATCCGCAACTAGGCTATACCAGGCAGATCAACAATCCGGCGCTGCTGGCTGAGCTATGCGGCATGGATGTGGTCGCCGATTTCCGTAGCCGCGACGTGGCGGCCGGCGGGCATGGCGCGCCGCTGGTGCCGGCATTTCACCAAGCTGTGTTCGGCGAGCCGCACAGCGTGCGCGTGGTCGCCAATGTGGGCGGTATGAGCAATATCAGCATACTCGATGGCGAAAGTGACAAGGTGCTTGGGTTCGACACCGGCCCCGGCAATGTCTTGCTCGACATTTGGGCAGCGCGACATATCGGCAGCGCTTACGATGCCGGCGGCAAATGGGCCGCCGGCGGCAAGCCCGTACCAACCCTGCTCGCAACATTGAAGAACGAGCCGTTTTTCGCGCTGGCACCGCCGAAAAGCACCGGACGCGACTTGTTCGACGCCGCCTGGCTGGCGTCGCGCCTCGCGGCCTTTGCCTCGGCGGACCCACAAGATATCCAGGCCACCTTGTGCGCATTGACGGCGCAGACCCTGGCCGACGCCATTGCGACGTATGCGCGGGGTGTTGGGGCAGTCTACGTCTGCGGCGGCGGCGCTTACAATGACGAGCTGATGCGGCAATTGCAAAATGCGCTGGGCGGACACGGGATCACCGCTCCGGTAGCGCCAACAGACTTGCTGGGCATTGCGCCGAATCACGTCGAGGCGCTGGCTTTTGCCTGGCTGGCAGCACGTTTCCATGCGCGCAGTCCTGGCAACCTGCCTGCGGTGACGGGGGCAAAAGGCCCGCGCATCCTCGGCGCACTGTATCCCGCGTAGGAAGTCTGGAGCAGAAAACAAAAAGGGCGCACAGCGCCCTTTTTTATTGCCGCCTTGCGCGGCGGGAAAACTTTACACCCAGTCTTACGCCGAGAACGACGAACCGCAACCGCATGTGGTCGTGGCGTTCGGATTCTTGATCACGAACTGCGCACCTTCGAGGTCGTCCTTGTAATCGATTTCTGCGCCGACCAGGTATTGGTAGCTCATCGAATCGATCAGCAGATGCACGCCATTCTTGGTCATGGTGGTATCGTCTTCATTGACGATTTCATCGAACGTGAAACCGTACTGGAAACCCGAGCAGCCACCGCCTTGGACGAAAACCCGCAGTTTCAGATCCGGATTGCCTTCTTCCTCGATCAGTTGCGCGACCTTGTCGGCGGCACTGTCGGTGAAAACGATAGGGGCGGGCATTTCGGCTATTGCATTCATTTCAATCTCCTGCGGGGACGGCAAAGTGACATTATAGTCGTTTCGCCGAAATCACGTACTGCATCGGTTTTTCATGACCCGGATGCGGCCAGCTTCAAAACCGGCTCGCCGACCTGTTCATGGGTCAATTGGCCGGAAACCAGCGCGCCGCCGTGCATTTCGAGCGCCTTGTAGTGTACATCTCCAGTTATGCGGGCTTTGGGCTGCAATTCAAGCAGATCTGACGAAAATACCGGTCCGACGATCTCGCCATTGACCACAAGGTGCGCCACACGCACTTCGCCCTGAACTTTTGCGTCTTCGGAAATCACCAGCATGCTCGGCAAGCTGGCATCGGCAATGACGTTTCCCTTGACCTGGCCGTCTATCCTCAGGCCACCCTTGAAGTGAACATCGCCTTCGATACTGGTCGACATGCCGATCAGGCTGTCGATGGTGCTTTTATTGGATCGCCCAAACATGAAACGCCTCCTAGGGTCTGTTCACACTAGCTATAGATTTGCCGAGAGTTGCGCCCGTATTTGGCCCTTATCAAGAATGCGCGCCTGAACTGCTTTCATCACGGCGCCTTCCGGGAGAGTGAGCACTCCCTCTACGCGCTGGTAATGTTTGAACGTCAGCTTGAATTTGTCGGGTTCGGTGGAAGTCGGCTCCGGGAAAACGATCATAGCACTTTTGCCCGCCTGAAGAACCGTAACTGTCAGTTGCAAATTGCCTGTGAAATCATGGTCACCCTTGCCGCCTTGCATGACCAGCAATTGATAGTGCAATTGGTTCGGCGCGACCACGTCGGTCTTCATGCGGCGTATCGACACACCCAGCGAATTGTTATCGACCGGCAGCAAGCTTTCAAAGAATGCCAGGTCTTCTTTC
>FSYV01000116.1_pt1 | contig 16710 bp, 13 predicted proteins | sample 1638641 | NCBI WGS metagenome assembly FSYV01 (sample SAMEA3914813, study PRJEB12502) | metagenome | biome: forest; material: soil | place: Canada | collected 2011-07-07 | depth 0.3 m
GTGTCAGGAAACCGTGCGCAACCGGTCCGCCGAATGGCGATTCCTTTTTGCTGCGCTCGACGTCCACGTGGATCCATTGCATGTCCCCGGTCGCTTCGGCGAACTGGTTGACGCGCTCCTGGGTAATCTCGGTCCAGCCGGAGACGGCAACTTCCTGCCCGATTAATTCTTTTAATTGTGTCAATGAGGCGATTTCACGCATGCTTTCCCCTGTAGTAAGCCCTTCTCCCGCCCGCGGGAGAGGGGAATTTTTTATGCCGGCCGGCGCCCGAACATCCCCATGCCCTTGATGGTCGCCACCAGTTCGCCATGTTGATTGCTCGCGCGCCATTCAGTCCATACGACGCCGCGATCCGGGCGGCTGCCCGACGGCTTGACGTCGAGAATGGTGGTCGTGACGCTCAGCGTATCGCCGCCGCGCACCGGCTTGATCCAGCGCACTTCGTCCACGCCCGGCGACCCGAGGCTGGTTGACTCCTTGAGAAAACCGTCCACCATCAGGCGCATGATCATGCTGCAGGTGTGCCAGCCGCTGGCGATGATGCCGCCAAACATGGATTTGGCGGCAGCCTCCTGGTCGACGTGAAACGGCTGCGGATCGAACTGCCTGGCGAAGACGATGATTTCTTCTTCCGTCACCGTGCGCGTGCCGACCGGAATGGTTGCTCCGACCACGAAATCTTCAAAATACCATGTCGCCATCGTTGCTCCTGGATGTAGTCCTGAAATGCCGCCTCAGGCGGTCTTGCGGAAATCCGGCTGTGCTGTAAAGCGTGCCAGATGGTGGTCGGTATCACCCAGCGTCGCCTCGATCATGGTCAATCGTTTGAAGTGATGCGCCGCCGGCAATTCGTCGGTCACGCCCATGCCGCCATGCAACTGGATTGCCTGCTGCCCGACATATTTCATCGCCTGCCCGATGCGCGCCTTGGCGGCCGACACTGTGCGGCGCCGCTCTGCCACATCGGTCGACGCAACCTTGACGGCAACCAGCGTTGCCATCGAGCGCGCCTGTTCCATCTGCATGTACATTTCTGCCATGCGATGCTGCAGGGCCTGGAATTTGCCCAGGGGCACGCCGAATTGCTGACGCGTCTTCAAGTATTCGAGCGTCGCGCCGTTCAAGGCTTCCATCGCGCCGACTGCTTCGGCGCACAACAATGCAATGCCATAGTCGCTGACCGCGTCGAGTATGTTCCAGCCTTGCCCGACCTTCGACAACAATGCCGATGCCGGCACTTTGACGTTGACGAAGTCGATGTCGGCGGCGCGCTGGCAATCGATGGTGCGGTAGTCGCGCCGCGCGACACCGGCCGCAGCGGCAGGCACAACAAACAGCGAGATGCCGTCGGTATCGCGCTGCGCGCCGCTGCTGCGGGCCGAGACGATCAAATGATCAGCTTGGCCACCGTGTATGACCACGGTCTTGGTGCCGTTCAGCACAAAGCCATCACCATCCGACTTGGCGGTAACGGCGACGTCGAACAAATCGTGGCGCGCCTGCTTCTCGCCCAAGGCGCCAGCCAGTTTGATTTCGCCGCGCGCAACCTGCTCCAGCAAGCCGTCATGGCCGCCGCCTTGCTTGAGAAATTCTGCACCCAGCACCGTGGCGAAGTACGGCTCGATGACCAGCCCGCGACCGATTTCATGCATCACCACCATCATGTCGACCGCCGAGCCGTTGAAGCCGCCCTGCTCTTCCGGCACCGGCAGCGCCGTCATGCCGAGTTCAGCCAGCGTGGCCCAGGCTTCGGCCGACACGCCGGATGCGGAATGGACGATCTTCTTGCGCTGGTCGAAGCTGTAATCCTTCTCGGTCCAGCGGCGCAGCGCATCGGAAAATTGTTGCTGTTCTTGTGTGAAATTGAAGTCCATGTCGCCTCACAGTCCCAAAATCATTTGGGTGATGATATTTTTCTGAATTTCGTTCGAGCCGCCATAGATCGACGTCTTGCGGAAATTGAAGTAATGCGCCGCCAGCGGCGCGGCATCGTCGTCGCCCGTCACACTGTGTTCGTGCTCGCCCTGTAGATAGGCGTCGTCGAACGGCATGGCATAGGGGCCGACCGCTTCCATCATCAATTCAGTGAGTGTTTGCTGCACTTCGGTGCCTTTCACCTTCAGCAGCGACGCTTCCGGTCCGGGTCCGCGCTTGCTCGTATCGCTCGACACCACACGCAAGACCGTGATTTCCAGCGCCATGATCTCGATTTCGAGGCTGGCCACCTTGCTGGCGAACAGCGGGTCTTCCAGCAGCGGCTTGCCGTTCTTGTGCTGCTCCATGGCGATGCGCTTCAGGAACAACAGCTCGCGCTTGGCACGGCCAACGGCAGCGATGTTGGTGCGCTCGTGGCCGAGCAGGTATTTGGCGTAAGTCCAGCCCTTGTTCTCTTCGCCGACCAGGTTTTGCACCGGCACCTTGACGTTGTCGAAGAACACTTCATTCACTTCGTGGTCCTCGTCGAGCATGATGATCGGGCGTACCGTGATGCCCGGCGTGTGCATGTCGATCAACAGGAAGGAAATGCCTTCCTGCTTGCGCGCGCTGGGGTCGGTGCGCACCAGGCAGAAAATCATGTCGGCATGCTGAGCCAGCGTGGTCCAGGTCTTTTGTCCGTTGACGATGTAGTAGTCGCCGTCGCGCTCGGCGCGTGTCTTCAGCGAGGCAAGGTCGGAACCGGAACCGGGTTCGGAATAACCCTGGCACCACCAGTCGTCGAAATTCAGGATGCGCGGCAGGTAATGGCGCTTCTGCGCTTCATTGCCAAATGCCATGATCACGGGCGCCACCATCATCACGCCGAACGGCAACAGGAACGGCGTACCGGCACGCGCACATTCTTCCTCCCAGATGTGGCGCTGCACCGGCGTCCAGCCCGTTCCGCCGTATTCGACCGGCCAACCGGTAGCCATCCAGCCCTGCCTGGCGAGGATCTTGTGCCAGCGCGTGACGTCTTCCTTGGACAGGCGTTTGTGATTGAGCACTTTGTGCTGCAAGTCCTTCGGCAGGTTCGCGTCGATGAACGCGCGCACCGTGTCACGGAAGGCAAAGTCCTCCGCCGTGTAGTTCAAATCCATGCTGTCTCCTTGCTCATTTTGTTATTCGCGCCAGCTAAAAAGCACGATCGTTCCAAAATTGATTATACAGGGGTTTCTGGAAATGCCAAATGTGAGTAAATACGGGTTTGTGGACGCGATGAAACACGTCTTTGGGCGGTAGAGTCAAGGCAGTCGTATTTGGTTAGCGAACTCGACGACGACGCGTAGCCCGTATCCGTTTGCACCGTTCTCCAACCGAATGATCCCGTTATTGCGCGTCGCCGCGCGCTCGGCAATGGCAAGACCCAAACCGCTACCCGGTTGATCTTGTCCCGGCAAACGGAAGAAACGCTCAAACACCTTCTTGCGCAATTCCGGCGGAATGCCCGGCCCTTGATCGGCAACCACCAACTGAACGCGGCCTCCCGCAGCTTTTACACCAACTGTTATCTTGCTATTGTCGGGCGAATATTTCACGGCGTTGCTGACCAGGTTGTCGATCAACGCAGCCATGCTTTCGCGGTGCAGCGGCAAATAGCAGCTCTCGGGCGAATGGAATTCCAGCTCGATGCCGCGCAACGTGGCGATCTGCACGGCCAGCACCATGCGGTCACGCACCAGTTCGACCAAGTCGATCTCCTGCAGATCGGCATTGTCGCGATCGCTGCCGGAGCGGGCCAGCGCCAATAATTGATGCACGGTGTGCGTGGCGCGACTTACCCCCTGGTGCAAACCTTCGGTCGCTTCTTTCGCCCGTTGGGCGCTCAGAGAATTGCTGAGCGAATCGGCATTGATCTGGATGATGGAGAGCGGCGTCTTCAGTTCGTGCGCCGCGTCAAGCAGGAACTCCTGCTCGCGCTCCAACCGCTCGGTTAGCCGTTCCATCAAACGATTGACCGAACTGACCAGCGACGACAATTCCTTGTACGGCGACGGCGCCAGCGGCGATAAATCGGTGGCCGAGCGCTCCTCGATTTCGGCGACGATGGTTTTCAGTGGACGCAAGCCGACGCCGATGATGAACCACGCGGGTATCAACAGCAGCGGCAGGCTGAACAGCAAGGGCTCGAAATAGTAGCCGATGCTCGACACTTGCAATATCCATTCGCCGATCACCTCGGTACTCATGCGCACGGTGTAGCCGGTGGTGGCGTCGCTCTCGACGCTGGCAACCCAGCCGCTCTTCAACGGTTGCGCATCAGGGCCTGCTGCCGCGATGGTCGATGGCAGCCCGGCGTCGGGCGATTCGTATATCAGGGCCGGTCCTTTCCATATCTGCGTCTGCAACGCCGGCGTGTACCAGCCCCATTCGCTATACGACGCATAGTGCAGCTTTTCCATCTGGCGCACGACGCGCTTCATGTCTTCCGGCCTGTCGGCTGTGATTTGCAGGACGACCAGGATGCGCTTGGCGGTGGCCTGCAACTCGCGCTGCATGTCCTTCTTCTTCGCCACCCTGGTCTCGTAGAGATCCAGGCCGAGATTGCATAGCCACAGGCCGATGACCACCACGGTAAAACCCAGCAGCAGGCGGCGAAACAGGGAACGATCCTGGATGCGGTTCATTTTTCCACCACGTAGCCGACACCGCGCACGGTGCGGATGTAGCCCTCGCCGATCTTGCGCCGCAGGTGCGACATGTGCACGTCCAAGGCCTGGCCCTCGCTGTGCGGCAAGGCCCAGGCTTCGAGTTCGCGCCGCGTCAACACACGGTCGGGATAGCGCATCAGCGCATGCAGCAGCGCAAACTCGGTTTTCGACAACACCACGGGTGCGCCGGCGCGAGTCAGCACCAGGCGTCGGTCATCCAGTACGAGGTCCTTGATCTTCCACACCGATTCGCCCGATTCGTTCCAGCCCGTCGCGCGCCGCACCACGGCGCGCAAGCGCGCGAGCAACTCGGTCACAACGAAGGGTTTGACCAGATAATCGTCAGCACCGAGGTCAAGGCCGCTAAGGCGATCTTCCAAACTGTCGCGTGCGGTGATGACGAGGATGGGCAGCGTTTTTCCTTCCCCGCGCAACTGCCGCAACAGTTCGATGCCGTTGCCGTCCGGCAACCCAAGATCGAGCAACACGGCATCGAACGGCTCGGTACTGACCCAATGCCTGGCGTCCGACGCGCGCCTGACCCATACCACTTCCTGTCCAGCGTCCTGCAATGCCGACTGCAATGCACGCCCCAATTCGAGGTCGTCTTCGATCAAGCAGATTTTCATTTATTCGTTGTTCCCTCGCTGCTCCCGGTCAGGCGCCAATGCGACTTTCCCCAAGCATAAGCACGTATATAAGCACGTTTTACCGAGCATACCCCACACTTGTCAATCACCGGACCCTGCCTAGCCTTAAGCAAATCTTAAGACTTCTTTTAGCGTTCCTTAAGGAAGAATATGGACAATCACTTCCAAGGTCAACCATGCCAGTGCAGTACCGCTTACGCATTCAAGAATCCCGACGAACTTTGTACCGGGCGACACAGAAAATGAAGTTCAGCATCACCGCAAGTGCCAATATCGAGAGTGTAAAAATCAACAGGCTGGCTTCCACGCGAGCCACAACGAGGGGAAGTAGATGAATAGCAATCCGGTAAGAATGAAGATCTGTCTGACACCCATTGCATCAGGTGTTGCGCTCCTGTTGTTTGGCGCAACCATGCCGGCCTACGCTCAGCAAGCGGCCGAGCAGGCGGCCCAGCCGACCCAGGTCGAGCAGGTAGTGGTGAGCGGCATTCGCGCATCGTTGCAGCAGGCATTGCAAAAGAAACGCAATGCCGATTCCGTTGTGGAAGTCGTCTCGGCCGAAGATATCGGCAAGCTGCCCGACAAGAACGTGGCTGACGCCGTGCAGCGCGTGCCCGGTGTGAACATTTCATCTTCTGCCGGCGGCGAAGGTGGCTTTTCCGAAAACGACCGCGTCAGTATTCGTGGCACCAGTGCCAGCCTGACACAGACCCTGATCAACGGCCACCTGGTCGGCACGGGCGACTGGTTTGTGCTGGACCAGGCCGGCGCGGTCGGCCGCAGTGTGAGTTACGCCTTGCTCCCGTCGGAAATCGTCAACTCCGTGACCGTGGCCAAGAGCCAGACCGCCGATCTCGTGGAAGGCGGGGTGGCAGGTTCCGTCAACATCGAAACGCGCAAGCCGCTCGACTTCAAGAAACAACTGACGGCTGAGGTGTCCGCGCAGGCGATCTACGCCGATCTGCCGGAGAAGACTGATCCGCAACTCAATGGCTTGCTCAACTGGAAAAACGACGCCAATACCTTCGGCATTTTGGTACAACTGTTCTCCGAGGAACGCCACGAGCGTCGCGACGGGCAGGAATTTTATGGCTATACGGCGATTTCACCGACCAGCAATGCCGCCATTGCGCACCCGGACCTGGCCGGCGTGCTGGCGCCCAACGGCATCAGCGCGTCGTTGTTCGAGCAAACCCGCAAGCGCACGGGCGGCGATTTCGACGTGCAGTTCAAGCCGAGTTCGGACTGGATGTTCGACGTCAACGGCTTCTCGTCGAAGCTCAGTGCTGCCAACTATAACCGCAGCTTCTACAATAATATTGCTTCCAACCTGAATGCGACCGACCCGAATACCGGCGCTTCGGTTGGTGTCGTGCCTTCGTCCTATACGGTCAGGAGCGGCACCTTGACTTCTGCAGTCATCCCGGCTTCGCAATACCCGGCGATCAGTGCGACCACAACCTACAATTCGCAGCTTTACTCGGCATTCGGCGACGAAATCTATCGCCCCGGTTCCGCCTCATCGTCGGCATACATCGACATCGATGGCAGCTACCGTGTCAACAAGAGCCTGAAACTAACCGGCAGCGCCGGCTACACACGCGGCACGGGCTCGACACCGGCAGATATCGGCTACGAGGCCGGCTTGACCGGCGCCGGGTCATCCTACCAAACCAATGGCCTGTTCCCGGCCTCAATGTCATTCCCCGGCGTCAACACCGCGCAATTCGCCAATGTCGTGACGGATGCGGCGTGGGGCACGCATGTGGAAACTCTCGATACGGAAAAATACGGGCAACTGGATGGCTTGTTGGCAATCGGCGACGGCATCTGGGAATCGGCAAAATTCGGCATACGCTACGCCGAGCACCATCGCAATGTCGCCGAACCGGAGAATCGCAGCTGCCCAAGCTGCCTGGGCACCACGACCTCGCCGCTACCGGTGTGGAATGGCGGCACTTACCCGGCCAATTTCGGTTCCGGCCTGAATCCCGGCGCTGGCTTCCTGGGCGCCGGCAACGTCTGGCAAATCGCGCCTTCCGCCGTGCAGAGCTGGGCCAACCAATACGACTTGGCAGGCGGGCCGAACACGGAAAACTGGCCAGGTGAGCTGGACGTGCTGGAAAAGGATACGGCAGCCTATCTGATGGCAAACGTGTCGGGTGAAGGATGGCGCGGCAACTTCGGCGTGCGGCTGGTGCACACGAACCAGGCGACCATCACCAATATTCTCTCGACGCCCTATACCGATCCCACATCCGGCGCACTGGTTTACGCGCCCGGCACCGTCGGACAATCCAACGTCAACGGCGCTTACATTCCGACGCTCAGCCAACACAGCTACAACGACGTGCTGCCGAGCACCAATTTCAAGTTTGACTTGAACAAGGATCTGGTGGCACGCGTTGCCGTGGCGCGCACCATGGCGCGCGCCGACTACAGTGCGCTGGTCGGCGCCGTCAGCTTGAACGACACCAACGACACCGGCAGCGGCGGAAACCCAAACTTGAAACCGGTGCGCTCGACCAACTACGACGCGACACTCGAATGGTATTTCGCGCCAAAGTCGCTGCTGTCGGCCGGGATATTCCTGATGGACATGTCGTCCTACGTCACCTTCGGCACATCGGAGCAGGTCTATAGAAACAATTCGTTCAAGCGCTTCGATACGTATCTGATCTCGTCGCCGACCAACATCTCGGCCAAGAACCAAGGCATGGAGTTGAGCTACCAGCAAAACCTGTGGGGCGGCTTCGGCATGCTGGCCAACTTCACGCTGGCCGATGGAACGACAGCCGATGGCTTGGCGATGGTCGGCAACTCCAAGGACACCGGCAATCTCGAAGGTTATTTTGAGAATGATACGGTCAGTGCGCGCCTCGCTTACACCTATCGTTCCAGCTTCTCGGGCGGTCTTTACAACAGCTTCCCGCAAGTCATGGCAGGCGTGGGCAACCTCGACGCCTCATTCAGCTACAAGATCAACGACAACCTGTCGCTCAATTTCGATGCCCTGAACCTGAGCAATGCCGTATTGCGCTACTACGGCGAAAACAAGGACCAACCGATCGCGCTGTATTCCAATGGCCGGCAATATTATTTCGGCTTGCGGGCGAAGCTGTAACGCCATACGCGACGCGCTCCGCCAAGGCGGAGCGTGCCGCGCAGCGGTCAACGTGATTCAGGACGAGCAGCGAAAGACACCCGGCATGGCAGTTCAACTCAGTGAATTCAAGCCCGACCTGGAGAGCGGCACACCGCTCTACCTGCAATTGGCGAACAAATTGTCGGAGGGTATACACAGCGGCGTGTGGCAACCGGAAGAGGCGTTGCCCTCCGAACGCGTGTTGTCGGACCAACTTGCCATCTCGCGCGACACGGCGCGCAAGGCGATCGATATCCTGTGCGAGCGCGGCCTGCTTACGCGCAAACCGGGTTCGGGAACGTACATCCCGCCCCAGTTGGTGCAACCGTTGTCGCGCCTGACCAATTTCAGCGACGAACTGAAGCAGCGCGGCTTCAATCCTGGATCGCACTGGATTTCACGCGAAACCGGCATTGCCACGTCAGAAGAAGTGTTGACGCTCGGCCTGTCGCCCAATGCTTCGGTGGCGCGTCTGAAACGCTTGCGCACGGCCGACAACATTGTCATGATTATCGAAAACAGCGTACTGCCGACGCAATTCGTGCCTGACCCGAAGGCAGTTGGCGAATCGCTGTATGGGCACCTCGACAAGCGCAATGCGCGCCCGGTACGCGCGCTGCAGCACATACGCGCCGTCAATGCCACGGCCGAACAATCGCGCCTGGCCAACATCGATCAGGATTCGGCAATGCTGCACATCGTGCGCATCGGTTATCTGGAAAACGGCACGCCGGTGGAATTGACGCATTCGTATTGCCGCAGCGACTACTACGATTTCGTCGCCGAACTACGGCGTTGATGCCACAATTGTCGTCACCGAATTTTGCCAAGAATACAGACCAAGGAAAATCCATGAATGCAGTACCCGCGTCGGCAGTATCGGATACGGACAGCGCAGCGTCCGACGCCACACAGGTAAACGCCAATCGCATCCTGGCGATCGACGCCTTTCGCGGCTTGACCATCCTGGTCATGATTTTCGTCAACACGCTGGCGGGCGTTCGCGGCATGCCGGCCTGGATGGAACATATGCCAGCCGATGTCGATGGGATGACCTTCGTCGACGTCGTATTTCCTGCGTTCCTCTTCATCGTCGGCATGTCGATTCCGTTTGCCGTGGCGCAGCGCGAGGCGCAAGGCGACACGCCGCTGCAACTATGGAAACACATCGCCCTGCGCGCGCTCGGGTTGATCATTCTCGGCGTGTTCATGGTCAATGCCGAAGAGGGGTACAACGAGCGCGCAATGGGAATGTCGATCCATCTTTGGAGCCTGCTGTTCTACGCCTGCGCGATCCTGATCTGGAGCGTGCATCGCTTCGAACACAAGGTGACGTCCGTGGCGTTGCGCCTGACCGGCATCGCGGGGCTCATCGCGCTTGCCGTCATTTTTCGCGGCGGCGAGCATGGCGATGTGCTCCTTGCGCCGCAATGGTGGGGCATCCTCGGCCTGATCGGATGGGCCTATCTGATTGCGTGCATCTTCTACCGCATCGCCAAAGGGCGCGTAGCGTGGCTGCTCGCCACCGTGGCCGCTTGCGCGGCGTACTACTGCATCGGCCATATGGACGCGCTCAGGGAATCGAGCATCGCCCAATTGCTTTTCAGCCAGTCCGACGATGCATCGCACACCTCCATAGTCTTGTGCGGCCTCGTAACGTCGCTGATTTTCTTCGGCAAGGACAAGCCGGCTTCCCTTTCGGCCAAATATGCGCGCGCCGCCGCCTTGGTTGTGACATTGTTCGCAGCCGGCATCGTGCTGCGCCCCTACTTCAAGATTTCAAAGATCTATGCAACACCGACCTGGTGCCTGTATAGCGCAGCAATTTGCATACTTCTCTTCGGCTTGTTGTACTGGATCGTGGATTTGAAAAAAATCCAGCACTGGACGCGCTTCTTCAAACCGGCTGCCTCGAACCCGCTATTGACCTATATCATTCCCTATATCGTCTACGCCTGGATGCAGTACATGCACTGGACCTTGCCCGACTTGTTTGGCAGCGGTGTCCCGGGCCTGATCTGGGCGGCATCATACGCGGTCGGAGTCATGGTGCTGGTGATCGGCTTGAACCGCCTGCACATCAGATTGCAGCTTTGAGGAACGACGCGGATTGGCGGCTCAAATTCAGGGGCGTTTAATACAACCAATTTGCAACAAGATTCAGCAAATAAAACAATTCTTATATTTCATTCGTCGCATCCTGCACTGATCGCAGCGAATGGCCAAGCCACACCCTAAACAATCAGATATCACAAGATGCAACCACAGAACAGAATCCATTCCATCGATGCCTTGCGCGGCTTGACCGTTGCGGCCATGCTGGTCGTCAACGATGCGGGCGATTGGGGCCATGTCTACCCATGGCTGGAGCACGCCGAATGGTTCGGCTGCAACATGGCCGATTTCATTTTTCCATTCTTCATGCTGATCGTCGGCGTGTCGCTGAGCCTGGCCCTGGAACCGCAACTCGAACGCGGCGTCGCGCCTGCCCTGTTGCGGCGCTCTGTCCTGCTTCGCGGCATGAGAATTCTCGTGCTCGGCATCATCCTCCATTACATCGCGTCGCTGCTGCTGCCGGGGCGCGATTTCCGGCTGCTCGGCGTGCTGCAGCGCATCGGTTTTTGCTTCGCCCTGGTCGGCATGCTGGCCATCTATGTGCGCGATGCCCGTATCCAGTGGGGAATATTCGCAGCCATCCTGCTCGGCTATTGGGCGCTGCTGGCAAACTACGGTTCCTACCTGCCGAATGCCAACCTGGCCGATCGCATCGATACCGCCTTGCTCGGCCCGCTGGCCTATACCTTCGACAAAGTGACCGGCCATGCACACGATCCCGAAGGCGTGCTCAGCACCCTGCCATCGATCGCCACCGTGATCTTCGGCCTGCGCGCCGGCGCTTGGCTGCGCGCCGGGAGGGATCGCATGCTGATCGCGACCGGCGTTATCTCGATTCTGGTGGCGTTCTTCTGGTCGACGGTACTCCCGCTCAACAAGCAGCTCTGGACTTCCTCGTTCGTGCTGTGGACAGGAGGATTCGGCTTGCTGGCGATTGCGTTGGCACACCAGTTGATCGACAAAATGGGCTGGCCCGCGCTCGGGCGCAGCCTGGGCGTCAATGCCATCGCCGCCTATGCCGCATCCTGGCTGGCCACCTGCCTGCTGGATGGATTGGGCATCATGCCGCACCTCTATAACGTGGTTTTCGCACAGCCGTTGGGCTCGATCTTCGGCCCCTACATCCCGTCGCTGGCGTTTGCGCTGGCTTTTGCCGCATTCTTTTGGCTGGCCATGCACTACATGCTCAAGCGCGGCTGGCGCATCAGCATTTAGCAGGCGCGCTATTCTTCCACCAGCCGGTTCTTGATGGCATAGTGCGTCAGTTCGGCATTGTGCTTGAGCTTCATTTTCTGCAACAGGCGCGATCGATACATGCTGATGGTCTTGACGGACAGGCTCAGCTCCACTGCGATCTCGCCGACCGATTTGCCGGAGGCGATCAGGGTCAAGGTCTGGTATTCGCGGTCGGACAAGGTTTCATGCAACGGCAAATCGTGATCTTCGCCGATCTGGTTGGCCAGCTCCTGGGCCAGCTCGGCGCTGATGTATTTCTTGCCCGACGCAACCTGGCGTATCGCCACCACGAGATCGGCCGGTGCGCTTTGCTTGTTCAAATAACCGGCCGCGCCGGCGCGCAGCGAACGGATCGCATATTGTTCTTCGCGGTACATCGACAGCATCAGCACGGCGATGTTCGGGCATTCCTTGCGCAACTGTTTCAGCACTTCAATGCCATTGCGGTCAGGCAGCGAGATATCGAGCAGCATGACCTGATAGCCGCCGCGCCGCGCGAGCTTGATCGCATCGAAGCCGTTTTCGGCATTGCCGGCGACGACAATATCCGGACTATCGGCCAGGATTTGCTTCAATCCTTCGCGCACGATGGCATGATCGTCCGCGATGAGAATTTTGATGACTTCTTTTGCTGCCATGATTCCTGAATTTGGTTGACTGAGGTTGACTAAATTTGACTAAGGTTGATCAATGTCCAAGTTGCCGGGCCATTGATTGTTGACGTGACGCCCGCACGGATGGTCAAAGCGACGCGCGCAACCATTACCGCAGTTCGGTCCACGCATGCGGTGCGATTCATGCATCATGCTCTTTCAGCGGCAATGTGACGATCACCACAGTGCCATGCGGCGTCGCAGACCGAAACGATACCTCACCACCTATGGCATGCGCACGAGCCGACATACCGCGTATGCCGAACGAATCCGCCTTGTCGCCATCGGCCGCCCGCATTCCCTTTCCATCGTCCGCGATTTCCAGCTGCACCGTGTTGCCGTTCCGTTCGAGATGCACCCTCACGCGCGTCGCCTCGGCGTGTTTTCCGATATTGGTCAAGGCCTCAATGCAAATCCGCAATAGCGTTGCAGCGTGGCCGGTTGCCATGTCGCGCTCGATAGAGGCGTCGTCTGCCACAACGTCGCAGGGGATTTCCGATTGTCTTGCGAACTCGGCCGCGTGCCAGGCGATGGCGGCGCGCAAACCGTTTTGCAACGAATCGGGCGCCAGGTCGCCGGCCAACCGGTGCACCGCCGCTATGGTGCGGTCGACCAATTCATCGACATAATTCGCTTTGTCATGTAACTCAGTGGAATCAGCAGGCAGGCGCCGTACCAGCATTGCCAGCGCCATCTTGATGGCAACCAGGTTGCCGCCGATGTCGTCATGCACATCGCGCGCGATGCGGGCGCGCTCGTCGCATCGCACTGCTTCAGCCTCCGGCGAGGCAGGCTTTGCCGACGGGCGATCTTGTCGTGATCCTGACTTGGTGTCCGTCATCTCAGACCCGATCCGATTCCAGCACCGCCTGCTGCGGCGGCACCCACTGCGCAATCCAGTCGATCAAGCGATCCGACGCAATGGGTCGGCTCATGAAATAGCCCTGCCCCTGGTCGCATCCCATGCGCGCGAGGATATTCCACACCTCCACGCTTTCGACGCCTTCTGCCACGACGCGCAAGCCCATGTTATGGCCCAGATCGATGGTCGAACGCACGATCTTGGCGTCGTCCGCATCCCGCTCCATATTCATCACGAACGATTTGTCGATCTTCAACTCGTCAACCGGCAAGCGCTTCAAATACGCCAACGACGAGTAGCCGGTGCCGAAATCGTCGATCGACAGATCCACGCCCATCGCATGCAAGCCTTCCAGCGTCACGAGAGCCCGCACCGGATCGTCCATGATCGAGCTTTCGGTGATTTCAAGGCAAAACGACGACGCTTCCACGCCGTAACGGCTTAGCACTTCGGAAAATTTCAGCGGCAGATTTTGGTCGAGCAAATCGCGCGCGGAGAGGTTGACCGAAATCTTGGGCCTGATATTCTGCGCCTTCAAATCCCGGCACAACATCGCGGATTGTTCAAGCACCCAGCGCGTCAACAGGCGGATGAAGCCGGTTTTTTCGGAAAACGGGATGAAATAATCAGGATAGATCATGCCCTTTTCCGGGTGCTGCCAGCGCACCAGCGCTTCGAGTCCCACGAATTCACCGGAGCCGAGCATGAGTTTGGGTTGCACGAACAGCTTGAATTCATTGCGGTCGAGCGCGCGGCGCAAGTCGCTGAGCAGCGACAGGCTCTCCTGGCTCGCCTTGTCCTGGCTAGGATCGTAAAGCACCGCTTCATTGCCACTCAATTTGGCCTCGTACATGGCAACTTCTGCGCGGCTGAGCAGCGATTCCGCGTCGGCGCCATGAGCGGGGAAACCCGCAATGCCGATGCCGGCCCCGAGGTCGACGGTCTGGTCGTCCAGCGCGATCGGCGTTTCCAGTGATTTCAGGATGCGCGCGGCGATGGACTTGGCTTCCCCGAGATCGACCGCCGGCATCAGCACGGCAAACTCATCGCCGCCCAGGCGCGCCAGCGAATATTTTGCTTCGAGTATCGTCTCCAGCCGGTTGGCCACCTTGCGCAGCAAGGCGTCGCCGAATCCGTGCCCGAGCACGTCGTTGACGTTCTTGAAGCGATCCAGATCCATCATGAGGATATAGCATTCAGCCCCTCCCGCTTTGCACTTGGCGATGGCGTCGTCCAACAGCAGGGAAAATTGCGCGCGATTGGGCAGGTTGGTGAGCGTATCCCAATATGCCAGGCGCTTGATTTGCTCTTCGCGCTTGGCAATGTCGTCGCGCATGCTGTTGAATGCCATCGATAATTTCCCGATTTCGTCGTCGCGCTTGATGACGATCTGGCCTTCGTAGTTGCCGCCACCCAGCCGCTTGGCGATATCGGTCAATTGGCGCAAGGGGCCGGCTATGCGCTTCGCGGCAAAGAAGCTCAGGATGACCGCCGCAACGATCAGCGCCACGGTAAATTGAATCATCGTATATTGCAGTTGCTTGTAGGGCGCAATCGCTTCATCGAGCGAGCGCTGCAAGACCACCATGGCATTGTCATGGGCGCTGCGCAGGGCAAAGGCGCGTATGCTGTATACGCTCTCGCCCATGCCCAGCTGCGTCAAGCCGGCCAGTTCGGCGGGCTTGCCGTGCAGATTCCGGGCCAACTCGGCGCCTTCGCCGCCTTTCAGCGTCGAGGCGTCCGCTGCCCAGTCGCCCTTCGCCGCCGGGATCAAAAACGATACGTCGAGCGATGACAGGTTGCGCATGTCCTGCGCCAGCTTTTCGTCGACCGGGAAAGCCATGGCAATCCAGCCGATGGTAATGGGTGCCCGCACCGGCACCACCAGCACCTGATAGATGTGGCCGTCGAAGATGGCAATGCCCACGGCGCCGTCGTTTTGTTCGGCCTGGTCGATCAGGGAAAAAATCGTATGTTCGAGACTGCCCGGCGGACGTTGTGCCGTGGTGGCCTTGATCTGCCGATCCAGCCCGACCAATAGCGTCAACGATGCTTCGATGCGTTCGCCGAGCGTCGTCAGGCCCGATTCGATGGTAGGCCGGTCGTCCGAACCAATCGCGCTGCGAAATCCGGTGTCCTTGGCCAGGACGCGCGCGCTATCGGTCAAGCGCTGCTCCTTTTGCTCGAGGAGCCGGTCGAACAGGTTTTCGCCCAGCTTCAGTTGCGCGCGCGTGGAGGCCTGCGCATTATTGACGATGCCGTCGCGTATGACGAAGAATCCGCCGAGCTGGACCACCAGCACCAATCCCAGAAACAGGATGACGATTCGACTTTCCAGGGTACGAAAACGCATCGCCCGCCTTACTTCGCCGTCGCGCCGGGTTTGAGTTCAAGCTTGAATGCCGCCGTGCTGTCGGCGCCTATCATCGTGATCGGCTGTTCGACCACTTGCGCGGAAATCGGCAAATTGTAGTGCCATGCCTTCAAGGCATACTTCCCCGGCGCCACGCCTTCCAGCGTAACCTTGCCCGCCGCATCGGTTTTGCCGAAGTATGGCGTATTCACCACTTCCACGTAGGCCAGCATTTGATCGTGTATGTTGCAGCCGAGGACAACCGTGCCCGCCTTGTCGAACAGCTGCGGCGTCGCCGGTTTGCCGGAATACAGCGGGAGATCGAATACCTTGGCCGGCGAGAACGAATACACGTGATGTTTCACGGTATCGTTATTGGGAAAATTGATTTCCGTTCCGGCCTGCACCACAGTGACCAACGGATTGAACTTGCGCTTGCGCTGTTCGATTTCAACAGTGCGCAAGGCCTTGGGCAGAACTTGAGAGGCGGTCGGCTCGGCAAACACCACCGCGTCGGCCAACGGCGCTCCCTGACTGTCGGTCACGTCGACGGCCAGCGACGCCGCCGTGGCAAGGCATGGCCCCGCGAGGATGCTCACCAATGTTATCCTGCACAGATGAAGTTTGCGAGGCGTCATCAATCATTACCCGTGTTGACATGGAACCATCAAAGTTGTCACTTTACACCGTCATGCGCATCAGGAATAGCTTTATTTCCGGAAAGAAATGATCAAACAGGTAAAGCATTCGCAGATGAAGGAATCCATGCATGGTCGCAGGCCGACTTCATATCACTTGTCGTCTTCGCTTCGACTATGCGATCGGCAACCGGGTACCGCGCTTTGCTCATTCGCATCACTTGTCTGCGTGCCCCAGGAAACGCAGCAGATCGATTGGCCTGCACCCGGCACGAGGTCAATGCACCATGTTAAAGAAAGGAAACAAGGGGCTTCCATTCCGCCAATAACCTGTGCTATAATTTCGTTTTACGCGGCTGTAGCTCAGCTGGATAGAGTACTTGGCTACGAACCAAGGGGTCGTGGGTTCGATTCCTGCCAGCCGCACCA
>FSYV01000339.1_pt1 | contig 16554 bp, 13 predicted proteins | sample 1638641 | NCBI WGS metagenome assembly FSYV01 (sample SAMEA3914813, study PRJEB12502) | metagenome | biome: forest; material: soil | place: Canada | collected 2011-07-07 | depth 0.3 m
ATTCACTTTCGTCAAAACACGCCTTGACGTCGATCAGGCACGCATTGGCCGCTGCCTTGGCGGCAAATTCGGCCGGCCTGGTGTCGCGCAGCACGCGATGCGCCACTGCCACCACGATCGCTTCCGCCCGCGGCAACGCTTCCCACGCACAAAGGTCGATGCCGTATTCGTGACGCACCTCGCCGGCGTCCGCCACCGGGTCGAAAACATGCACTTCCACGCCGTAGGACTCCAGTTCGGCGATCAAGTCGACGACCTTCGAGTTGCGTATATCGGGCACGTCTTCCTTGAACGTAATCCCCAACACATTTACCCTGGCGCCCTTGATCTGGCAACCGGCCCTGATCATCTGCTTGATGGTCTGCTCGGCGAGGTATTTGCCCATGCTGTCGTTGATGCGCCGGCCGGCCAGGATGACTTGCGGGTGATAGCCGAGCATCTCGGCCTTGTAGGTCAGGTAGTAGGGATCGACGCCGATGCAATGGCCACCGACCAGGCCCGGCCGGAAGGAAAGGAAATTCCATTTGGTGCCGGCGGCTTCCAGCACTTCCAGGGTATCGAGGTCGAGCATGTTGAAAATCACCGCGAGCTCGTTCATCAAGGCGATGTTCAGGTCGCGCTGGGTGTTTTCGATCACCTTGGCCGCTTCTGCAACCTTGATCGACGATACCCGATGGACGCCTGCCTCGACCACGCGTTCATACAGGCGCGCCACGCGCTCGAGCACTTCGGGGCTGTCGCCGGCGACTACCTTGACGGTGTTCTGCAGGACATGGTGCTTGTCGCCCGGATTGATGCGCTCGGGCGAATAGCCGACGTGAAAATCCTTGTGCCATGCCAGGCCGGAAACCTGCTCCAGAACGGGAATGCACACTTCTTCGGTCGCACCGGGGTAGACGGTGGATTCGTAAATGATGGTCGCGCCGCGCTTCATGTGGCGCGCGATATCCTTGCTGGCCGCGATCAGCGGTGAAAAATCCGGCTTGCGCGCCGCATCGATCGGTGTGGGGACCGCCACGATGATGAAATCGGCCTTGCCCAGGTCTGCCGCAGAATGGGTGACCAACAATTGTTTTGCCGCCTTCAGCTCTTCCTCGGAAACGGTGCCGCTGGAATCCTTGCAATTGCGTATCTCGTCGATTTTCTGGATCGACAGGTCGTACCCTATGGTGGAGGTCAATTTGCCGAATGCGACTGCCAGCGGCAATCCGACATAACCCAGGCCTACGATTGCAATGACTTCCATGGTCTTCCCTTATCAACAGCCTTGCCTGCCCAGGCGCATTTTACCCGGCCGGATCAAGAATCCTGGTCAGTCGTCCCGGGCAAACAGAATTTTCGTGCCCGACAGGTCGATCACGTCGTCATACTTCAGCCCGCGCGCGTTCTGCCCGATCGAGATGCCGTTGACCAGGGGGTACGCATCGCCTTCGACATGGGAAATGAAATAGGCATTTTTGCGCTGCGTCAGTACCGCCACCTGCACACCGGGACGGCCAAACGTCGTGACCGGCTTGGTCAGGGCCATCTCTTGCCCGGCGCCGGGTCCGTCGAGCACGCGCAACAGGGCAAACTGCTGCAGCATGGTGTGCCCGTCGAGATTTTCGAATTCTTCCAGCGACCGCTGGATGACGGCCTTGTCGTCCATGATCTGGCGCTGTGCTTCCGGCTCATCGATGGCAGCGCGCGCCTCGAACTTGATCTGATACGGGGCGATATCGATGACGTCGTTATCGTGCAGGACGACTTTGTCGACCACGCGGCCATTGAGCAGCGTGCCGTTGGTGCTGTGCAAATCTTCCAGGAAAAAATCCGTTCCCTGGGCGATCACGACGGCATGCTCGCCGCTCACGGCGACATGGTTGATCACCAGATCGTTGGTCGCGCGCCGGCCGATCGATACGCGCTTTTTCTTGAGCGGCATTTCCTTCAATACCGCGCCGTCCACAGACAGAATAATCTTTGCCATGAGCATCTCCGGCTACTTTGCCAGCTTTTTGTGGCGCCAGCGGGCGGTGGTCTTGTCTGCCAGCCAGCTGAACGCCCGGACCGGCAGGCGCTGCGACGCGCCCTGGCTGGATTTGACGTTGATCAGGATCACCGACGTGTTGTCCCGGCCGCCATTCTTGTTGGCCCGCGCCACGAGGGCTTCGCAAGTCAGTTCCAGGTCGGACGCGGTCTTGTTTAGGATGTCGCCGATTTCTTTCATCGACAGCATGTCGGACAAACCGTCGGAACACAGCAGGTAAGTGTCCCCCGTCTGGATCAGGTGATCATGCACTTCCACGTTGACGACGTGATCGACGCCGACGGCGCGGGTGATCAAATTGCGGTTGGCGGAAAAGCGCGCCCATTCCGGATCGATCAGGCCGGCATCGATCTGCTCCTGCAGCATCGAATGGTCGCGCGTGATCAGCGCGAGTTCGCCGCGCCGCACACGGTAGACGCGCGAATCGCCGACGTGCGCGATGGTCAGCTTGTTTTGATGGAACACCACCGCCACGATGGTGGTTCCCATGCCGGAAAATTGCGGTTCCTTGCGCGCCGCGGCGAGAATCGCCGTATTGGCGCGCTCCACGGCGCTGACGAGTAGTTGCTGGACAAACTTGCTATGGTTGGGCCGGCTGCTCCAGCTGCGTTCCCGCAATTGCCCCTCGACAGCCTCTTTCAGCGTCGACGTTGCAATCGCGCTGGCAACTTCACCGGCGTTGTAGCCGCCCATGCCGTCGGCAAGAATGGCGAGCCCGCACTCGGGATCATGCACAATGGCATCCTCGTTATGCGAGCGAACCAGACCGGTATCGGTCTTCGCCGCGATTTTGAGCTCGACATGATAGGCCATAGGCTTATTCGTATTGTTCGGCGCTACTTGAATATTTACTCACAAATACATACTAATATTGGAATCGGGAAACAATATTACCATTTACCGGGCTGGACCAGCCTCTTTGCGGCGCAATTTGGTCCATTTCGACAGGATTCGCTCCACCACTCAGACACTGGGTTTGCGCTTGCGCAACCACGGCATTGGCGCGACGCACAACAGCGCTGCGACCGTACCAGGTATGTCAAACATCAGCAAGGTATCATGCAGACCCCATTCGCGGTTGGGCCAATTGATAGCCAGCCAGTCATGCAGCGCTACATCGGAAAAAACCATTTCGCCGCCGAGGTAGCCGAGCAATGCCGCGCCGAGCACCACGACGATGGGGAAGCGCAGCATGATTTTGAGCACCAGACCGCTGCCAAAGGCGATCAGGGGGATGCTCAACACCAGGCCGATGATCAGCAGGGTCAGGTTGCCGTGCGAGGCCGCCGCGACGCCAAGCACATTATCGAGGCTCATGACGAGATCGGCGACCAGGATCGTTTTGATGGCTGCGCCGATGGAAGCCGGTTGTGCATGGCTCTCGGAGGAATCGCGATCAAGCAGCAATTTGACGGCCACCACGATCAGCAAAACGCCGCCGACCACCTTGAGATAAGGCAGGTTGAGCAATTTGAGCGCAAAGATGGTCAGTACCAGCCGCATCGCGATGGCCGCGAGGCTGCCGAAGAAGATTGCCGGCTTGCGCCTGCGTTCGGGCAGCGCCTGCGCCGCGAGCGCGATGACGACCGCATTGTCGCCGGACATCACCAGATTGACCAGCATGATGTCGATGAGCGAGGTCCAGATGTCGGGCGATGCCATCAAGCGGTGTGCCTCCAGATTGCTGTGTTGAACGCAGTTGTTGACGCGCGGCCTTGGTGCCGGGTCTAGCCAACTGCCTGTGCCCGCCGCGCTTTTGCGACACGCTTCGGTCCAAATAAAAACGGGGGCATGGCCCCCGTCATAGTGTATCTCAGAATTGCGCCAAATCTTCCGTCAATTCTGGCGTCAAATCTTGCGGCACCAGCGTAATGCGCCGCAAGATTTGCCGATGCTGCGCTGTTACAGAATCGACTTCAACAGACGCCCCATTTCGGACGGATTCTTGGTGACCTTGATGCCGCAGGCTTCCATGATTTCAAGCTTGGCTTGTGCGGTATCGGCTCCGCCGGAAATCAGCGCGCCGGCGTGACCCATGCGCTTGCCGGGTGGCGCCGTGACGCCGGCGATGAAGCCGACTACCGGTTTCTTCATATTGTCTTTAATCCAATATGCGGCATTGGCTTCGTCGGGTCCGCCGATTTCGCCGATCATGATGACGGCGTCCGTTTCGGGGTCGTCGTTGAATGCCTTCATGATATCGATGTGCTTCAAGCCGTTGATCGGGTCGCCGCCGATGCCGACTGCCGACGATTGGCCCAGGCCCAGCGCCGTCAATTGGCCGACTGCTTCATAGGTCAATGTACCGGAACGCGAGACTACGCCGATGCGGCCCTTTTTATGGATGTGACCGGGCATGATGCCGATCTTGATTTCTTCGGGCGTGATCAGGCCGGGGCAATTCGGGCCGAGCAAGAGCGTCTTGCTGCCGGCCCGAGCCATGCGGTTCTTCAATTCCATCATGTCGCGCACGGGGATGCCTTCGGTGATGCAGATGGCCAGGTCGAGTTCAGCTTCGACGGCTTCCCAGATCGCGGCCGCAGCGCCGGCAGGCGGCACGTAGATGACCGAAACGTTGGCGCCGGTCTTGGCCTTCGCATCGGCTACCGTGGCGAAAATGGGGATGCCTTCGAAATCTTCTCCGGCCTTCTTCGGGTTCACGCCGGCGACAAAGCAGTTCTTGCCGTTGGCGTAGTCGCGACACATGCGCGTGTGAAATTGACCGGTCTTGCCGGTGATACCTTGCGTGACGACTTTGGTGTCTTTATTGATCAGGATCGACATGTTTGTTCCTTGAGCGCTTATTTGTCCGTTATTTTCCGTTGGCCGCAGCAACTACCTTCTGCGCAGCCTCTTCCATGGTGTCGGCCGCGATGATCGGCAGACCGGACTCGGCCAGCATCTTCTTGCCGAGATCTTCGTTCGTGCCTTTCATGCGCACCACCAGGGGGACTTTCAGCGACACGGCCTTCGATGCCGTGATCACGCCTTCGGCGATCACATCGCAGCGCATGATGCCGCCGAAGATGTTGACCAGGATCGCCTTCAGACCCGGGTTCTTCAACATGATCTTGAATGCTTCCGTGACTTTTTCCGCCGTTGCGCCGCCGCCCACGTCGAGGAAGTTGGCCGGCTCGCCGCCGAACAGCTTGATGGTATCCATGGTGGCCATGGCCAGACCGGCACCGTTGACCAGGCAGCCGATGTTGCCATCGAGGGAAATGTAAGCCAGGTCGAACTTGGAAGCTTCGATTTCGGCCGGATCTTCTTCATCCAGATCGCGGTAGGCGACGATTTCCGGTTGGCGGAACAACGCATTGGCATCGAAGTTGAACTTCGCGTCGAGTGCGATGACCTTGCCCGAACCGGTCAGGATCAGCGGATTGATTTCGGCCAGCGACGCATCGGTTTCCCAATAGGCCTTGTACAGACCCTGCAGTTGCGCGCGCGCATCGGCCAGCGACGCAGCCGGTACGCCGATCTTGGTGGAAATGTCGTCGGCTTCGGCGTCAGTCAGGCCGACAGCCGGGTCGATTGCGACTTGATGGATCAATTCAGGATGGCTGGCCGCGACTTCTTCGATGTCCATGCCGCCTTCGCTTGAAGCCATCAGGACCACGCGCTGGCTGACGCGGTCGGTCACCATGCTGACGTACAGTTCCTTCTTGATATCGGCGCCTTCTTCGATCAACAGGCGGCGAACCTTCTGGCCATGCGGGCCGGTTTGATGGGTCACCAGTTGCATGCCGAGGATTGCCGTGGCGTACTCACGCACTTGCTCGAGCGACTTGGCGACTTTCACGCCACCACCCTTGCCGCGGCCACCCGCGTGAATTTGCGCCTTGACCACCCAGACCGGGCCGCCCAGGGTTTCGGCGGCTTTGACCGCTTCGTCTACGCTGAGGCATGGAATACCGCGCGGCACCGTAACGCCATATTTGCGGAGGATTTCTTTGCCCTGATACTCATGGATTTTCATGCGAGCTTCCCTTCAAAACACATATTGTAAAAAATTTATTGAAATTGGATGGATTGTTAGCTGGGTTCCGATTTTACCGTTTGCCTCACCGCCCAGCGCGGATAATACTTCGCCACCGCCAGGCCGTCGGTACGCAGGGCATGGCAGTTATCGAGTTGAAATGGTTTTTGTTCTTCACCTGCTTCGCCCGGCTGCTGGTGCGGATCGAACACGTCGCCGGCGAACGCCTGGATAGCGGCAGTCGGGAGGAGTTGGGCCAGTTCGGTGATATGCGTGCAGCCGAGCACGCCGCCCAGCGCCGCTTGCATATCCTTGCGAAAGCCGCGCATCAGGTTCAGGCCGGTCAATTTGGTGTAGGCGGGGCCAATGGTGTCGCAATAGCCGGGATAAGGTACGGCATCGGATGCGGCATCGGCCGCGATCACGTTGAACTGGGTATCGATCGTCAGGCGTAATAGCAATTTGTGCAAGGGCGCGCCGGCTGGGCGCAGGCCCGATGCGAGGTGAGCATCGCGCGTCTTGACGTCGGAAATCTCGGCGTCGATATCCCACAGGCCATCTTCGCGCGCATAAGCGTCGATCTGTATGGCGCGCCGGTGCTTGAGCATGCGCGGGGATGTCGGTTGGGACAGGGGCATAGTTGGCCAATGCCTTTTTAGGCAAGGTGAAGCCGCATTTGCGTGTTGTTGCCGCAGCTTCTACGACAACAGCCGCTTATGCGGCGCTGCAAAAAACCGTAAAAGTGTAGCACAGGTGGGGTAATACCAGCGAATGCGCCATCGGGAAGGACGCTATTGTCGTGAGGCAGCGGGCCGCAAGCTGCGCATTTTTACAGGAAAACCGGGGTACCGGGCGCACCCCGTCTCGCGTAAAAATAGCTGAAGAATTTGCTGCCGGATGGCAAATGGGGCGACAAATCGAATGACAAGCGCCGTGGCTTCAATCCTCATTCGCAGAGGCAAGGCTCTTGAGTGCGGCTTGTATTGCCGAGTGGGAAAACCCACGTTGTTGCAAGAAGCGCATGTATTTTGCGCGCTCGATCGCACCTGCCGGTGGATCGGCGTATTTGCGCGCCAACGCAATGCAGGCACGCTGGTTCTCGTCCTGCATCAATTCGCTCTGCATATCGCTCAAGGCGCGCGCATCGATGCCGTGGCTTTGCAACTCCAGCAATATCCGGCCATTACCGAAACGTGTCGCGCGGCGCCGCACCAGCGATTCGGCGAAACGTTCCTGCGAGAGGAATTTGGCCGCCTCCAGCTGATCGAGCAAAAGTTCGAGGTTGTCGCCTTCTTGTGCATAGCGCGCGAGCTTGCGTCCCAGCTCAAGTCGGCTGTGTTCGCGCATCGACAGATACCGAAGCGCCCGCGCCTTCAGGCTCATTTGCATTTTTGCCATGATTTCCCAAGCGGCGCGGGTTCCGGCCCATCACGTGTTCAATAAAACGGCATCTCTAAAAATCATAGCGAGCGGCTCAATGTCAGGCCGAAAAGCGCAACCGTACGACTGTACGGTGAGCATCGCAGGCCTGAGATGGCCGGGCCGCGTAGGCTGCGCAGTAGATTTTTAGAGATGCCTGAGAAGTTAAGCGGCTTCCTTGTTTTGATCCTTGCCGCCCTTTTTGCCGACCAGTTCGACCACAGGCCCCGGCGTCCCCGCCAACAATGGCACGCCTAGCGAGGCACGCACCTTGTTTTCGATTTCATGCGCCAGTTCCGGGTGTTCTTTCAAATAATTGCGCGCGTTGTCCTTGCCCTGGCCGATGCGCTCGCCATTGTAGCTGTACCAGGCCCCGGACTTTTCCACGATCTTGGCGTCCGAGCCCAGATCGAGGATTTCGCCTTCGCGCGACGTGCCTTCGCCATACAGGATGTCGAAGTGGGCTTCGCGAAATGGCGGCGCGATCTTGTTCTTGACGACCTTGACCTTGGTTTCGTTGCCGATCACTTCCTCGCCGGACTTGATCGAACCGGTGCGACGGATATCCAGGCGCACGGAGGCATAGAACTTCAACGCATTGCCGCCGGTGGTGGTCTCCGGGTTGCCGAACATGACGCCGATTTTCATGCGGATCTGGTTGATGAAAATGACCAGGGTATTGGTGCGGTTGATCGAACCGGTGAGTTTGCGCAAGGCTTGCGACATCAGGCGCGCTTGCAAGCCAGGCAGGGAGTCGCCCATTTCGCCTTCGATTTCGGCGCGCGGCGTCAGCGCGGCCACCGAGTCGATCACGATCAGGTCGATTGCACCCGAACGCACCAGTGCGTCGGTGATTTCCAATGCCTGTTCGCCGGTGTCGGGTTGCGAAATCAGCAATTCGGACAGATTGATGCCGAGCTTCTGGGCATAACCGACGTCGAGTGCGTGTTCCGCATCGATGAAGGCGCAGGTGCCGCCCAGGCGTTGCATTTCGGCAATGGTTTGCAGCGTCAAGGTGGTTTTGCCGGACGATTCCGGGCCATAGATCTCGACCACGCGACCGCGCGGCAAGCCGCCGACGCCCAGGGCAATGTCGAGCCCGAGCGAGCCGGTGGAAACCACCTGCACTTCTTCAGCGACGGCGCCGTCTTCCATGCGCATGACCGAGCCTTTGCCGAATTGCTTTTCGATCTGGGCCAGCGCAGCAGCCAGCGCCTTGCTCTTGTCGGGATTGGGTCCGTTTTTCTTGTCGTCCATGAGAGTTCTTTCTGCAAATAAGGGGGCACGAATGCAGCACAAATGTGGGTACAAATACAAGGCACAGCCACAAGCATAATTTTACCGGCCTGCTTTGTTGTGCAACGCCGTTACAGGACATACTGTATAAAAAAACAGTGCTTTGCGCAAGCGCTATCAAGCCGTTTGTTCAAATATTTTTTTTAACAACGAAGTTTCCCAACAGAAATATAAATTCGAAATAAGTCCCGGGCAGGCCGCAAAACGACGCTTGCCCCGTATTAACGTGCCTGGAACGTGCTTGGGCTCGATAAATTACAAATTGTGTGGCACTCTGGCAAGACACTTATTTACACTACGACGAAATAGCATCATGCGCATCCTGCTGGCTGAAGACGACAATGTACTCGCAGATGGCTTGACGCGTTCGCTGCGCCAGGCCGGCTATGCGATCGATTGCGTCGGCAATGGCACCGAGGCCGACACGGCGCTGGCATCGCAGGATTTCGACCTGTTGATACTCGACCTCGGCTTGCCGAAGATGTCGGGACTGGAAGTGCTGCGGCGCCTGCGCGCGCGCAATTCGCGCTTGCCGGTATTGATCCTGACTGCGGTCGATTCGGTCGAGCAACGCGTCAAGGGACTCGATCTCGGCGCCGACGATTACATGGCCAAGCCGTTTGCGCTATCCGAGCTGGAGGCGCGCGTGCGCGCGCTGACGCGGCGCGGCGCCGGCGGCGGCCCGACCGTCATCAAGCACGGCCCCTTGTCCTACGATCAGGTCGGGCGCACCGCCTATCTGCACGAGCACATGCTCGACCTGTCGGCGCGCGAGGTCGGGTTGCTGGAAGTGCTGTTGCAACGCACCGGGCGGCTGGTGTCGAAGGAGCAGTTGGTCGATCACCTGTGCGAATGGGGCGAGGAAGTCAGCAACAATGCCATCGAGGTGTATATCCATCGCCTGCGCAAGAAAATCGAGACCGATGGCGTGCGCATCGCCACGGTACGCGGCCTGGGCTACTGTCTGGAGAAACCTTCCGAAGCTGCCAACACCAACGCCAAGGCCAACGGCAACCCGGATCTCGAACCATCCAATTGAGGAATTCGATGCCGGTCGAAAGCACCAGTTGGGATGCCAAGGACGAGGGCGCGGCAGCGGCGCCTGCGCTGGAATCCGAGCACGAGGAACAAATCCAGCGTTCGCTGTTCGGCGAGATCCTCGACTGGATGCTGGTGCCCTTGCTGCTGCTCTGGCCGATGAGTATCGCCATCACTTATCTGGTGGCGAAATCGATCGCCAACCATCCGTTCGATCGGGCGCTGGAAGACCATGTGACGGTGCTGGCCCAGCAAGTCAAGGAACAGGATGGCAAGCTGCTCATGCAGGTGCCCAACGCCTCGCGCGATATCCTGCGCGCCGACGATGTCGACTACACCTATTACCAATTGCGCGACACGCAAGGTGAGCAGGTCGAAGGTGATCGCGACATCCCGTTGCCCATTGACGAAGAGCGCCCGCCGCCCTGGAGCGTGCAGTTTCGCTACGACCGCATACACAATACCGAAGTCAGGGTTGCCTATATCTATGTCAATCCCGGCAAGCTGAAAATAAGCGGCGGCCATGCGGAATCGCACCTGGTGCTGGTGCAATTGGCGGAAACCCTGGACAAGCGCGTGGAACTGGCCAACCAGATCGTCAAGGGCGTGATCCTGCCTGAATTCATCATTCTTCCGGTGGCGCTGGCGCTGGTCTGGTTTGCCTTGTCGCGCGGCCTGCTGCCGTTGGCCGAACTGCAGCAACGCATACGCCGCCGTCCGCCCGGCGACTTGAGCCCGATCGATTCGGGACAGGTGCCGGAAGAAATATCGCCGCTGGTGCGCTCGCTCAACGAGATGCTCGACCGCCTGTCGCAAAACATCGCCTCGCAAAAGCGCTTCATTGCCGACGCCGCGCATCAGATGAAGACCCCACTGGCCGGCATGCGCATGCAATCGGAATTGGCGCTGCGCCAAACCAGCGAAGAGGAAATCCATCGCTCGCTGGTGCAACTGGCGAAAAGTTCCGACGCCGCCACGCGCCTGGTCAACCAGTTGCTGACCCTGGCGCGCGCCGAAAACCAGACGCCGGAAGCCCATCCGTTCGTCTCGCTGGAGCTGACCGAACTGGCGCGCGAAGTCGTGCAAAACTGGGTCCAGGTAGCGTTTGCCAACAAGATCGATATCGGTTTCGAGCAACCCGGTTACCCGTTGATGGTACAGGGCAACCCCACCATGCTGCGTGAAATGCTCAACAACCTGATCGACAATGCGCTGCGCTATACGCCGTCGCAGGGCAGTGTGACGCTGCGCGTGCGCGGCGAATCCGATGAGCGGCGTGCCATCATCGAAGTGGAAGATACCGGGCCGGGCATCCCGGCGGCGGAACGCTCGCACATCTTCGAGCGCTTTTACCGCATCCTCGGCAACAACGCCGACGGCAGCGGCCTGGGCCTGTCGATCGTGCGCGAAATCGCGCAGCAGCACGGCGCGGAAATCGACGTGTTCAACAATCCGCGCAGCCACGATCCAAAGTTTCCCGGCAGCCTGTTTCGCATCTCGCTGCGCCTGGAGCGCGGCTCCAATTATTTCGAGGACATAGGCTGAAATGATTCCAGAACCATCCGGCCCGCCACCTGCTCCTGCGGCGGACGCACCGTTCCACGTCAGCCAATACTGGCACCGGACACGGCGCCTGACAGGCCAGTTGCTCTTGCTGTGGCTGCTGCTGACGTTCGCCTCGATCTTCTTTGCGCGCGAACTCACGGCGTTGCGCTTTTTCGGCTGGCCGCTGTCTTTTTACATGGTGGCGCAAGGCGTGGTATTGCTCTACACCGCCATCATCGCTTTCTATGCCTACAAGATGAAGCAGCTTGACCGACGCTTTAGTCGACATAATAATCAACATGGCAACCAGCAAGCCGAACGCGGCGGGAAAAATGTTGACTAGGTATTCCGCCAAACTCGCCCGCTACTACGCCTGGTATACGGCAGGCTTCATTTTTTTCCTGCTGATATTGTCCATCCTCGAACGCGAGGGATTCCCGCGCGTCTGGATCGGCTATCTGTTCCTGTTCGCCACCATCCTTCTGTACGCGTGGATCGGCGTCATCAGCCGCACCTCGGACGTGTCCGAATACTACGTCGCGGGGCGACGCGTGCCGGCGATCTTCAACGGCATGGCCACGGCCGCCGACTGGATGTCGGCGGCGACCTTCATCAGCCTGGCCGGCGGCCTTTTCCTGCAGGGTTTCGACGGACTGGCCTACATCATGGGCTGGACCGGCGGCTTTTGCCTGGTGGCCCTGCTGATCGCACCTTACCTGCGCAGGTTCGGCCAATACACCGTGCCGGACTTTCTCGCCGCACGCTACACCGGCCAGTATGGCGCAGCGGGCGGCAGCCTCGTGCGCATTCTGGCCGTGATCGCGATTATCATGGTGTCGTTCACCTATGTGGTGGCGCAGATCTACGGCGTCGGCCTGATCACCTCGCGCTTCACCGGCGTGGATTTTTCGATCGGCATCTTCCTCGGACTGGCCAGCATCCTGGTGTGCTCGTTCCTGGGCGGCATGCGTGCGATTACCTGGACGCAGATTGCACAGTACATCATCCTGATGATCGCCTACATGATCCCGGTGGTCTGGCTGTCGATGAAACATGCCGACAATCCGATCCCACCGATCGCCTACGGCAAGGTGCTGTCCAAGCTCACCGCGCGCGAACAGGTGCTGGCGGTCGATCCGAAAGAGTTGCAGGTGCGTGCCATCTTCCAGAAGCGGGCCGACGAACTCGACGTCAAACTGCATAACCTGCCGAAGTCCTGGGAAGAAGGCGGCATCGAAGCGCAGCGCCACGTCGAGGATTTGAAGATGAACAACGCGTCGCTGATCGATATCCGCGTCGCCGAGCGGGAACTGGGGGCCTATCCGAAAGACCCGGACGACGCCCGGCGCAAATGGGAAGAAGCACGCGCCATGAATCTGACCCGCGCCGAGCCGGTGCAACCGCACGCGACCCCGTTTCCCGGCAAGGATCGCGCAAGCTCGAACGCCAAGCGCAACAACTTCATGGCCCTGGTGTTTTGCCTGATGATGGGCACGGCGGCGCTGCCGCATATCCTGGTGCGTTACTACACGACGCCCTCGGTGCAGGATACGCGGCAATCGGTGTTCTGGACGTTGTTCTTCGTCATGCTGCTGTACATCACCATTCCGGCATTGGCGGTGCTGGTCAAGTACGACATATATACCTCGCTGGTCGGCACCGAGTTCTCCAAGCTGCCCTCATGGGTCGCGTATTGGGCCAACGTCGACAAGGTCAATCCGCTGGTCACCATCACGGACTTGAACCATGATGGCATCGTGCAACTGGGCGAAATCGTCATCGATGGCGACATTGTCGTTCTGGCCACACCGGAAATTGCCGGCCTGCCCTACGTCATTTCCGGCCTGATTGCGGCCGGCGGACTGGCGGCCGCCTTATCGACCGCCGACGGGTTGCTGCTGACGATCTCGAATTCGCTCTCGCATGACATTTACTTCAAGACCATCGATCCCGCTGCATCGACGCAAAAGCGCGTGACGGTATCCAAATTGCTGCTGCTGGTGGTCGCGCTGGTGGCGGCCTATGCGGCGTCGATGAAGCCCGGCGACATCCTGTCGCTGGTCGGCGCAGCCTTCTCGCTGGCGGCGTCGACCCTGTTTCCTGCACTGGTGTTGGGCATTTTCTGGCGCCGCGCGAACCAACAAGGTGCAGTGGCCGGCATGATCGCCGGATTCGCCGTGTGCGTGTATTACATGTTGCACACCAATCCGACACTGGGCGGCTCGCCGGGCAATCAATGGTTCCAGATTGCGCCCCTGTCGGCCGGCGTGTTCGGCGTGCCGGCCGGTTTCCTGACCATCGCTATGGTCAGCCTGATGACACCGAAGCCGGATAAGCGTGTGCTGGCGCTGATCGAGCATTTGCGCTCGCCGGGGTAGGGGCTTGGGCACTACCCACGAATGTATGCAATGGCTACGCTCCTCTCTGCCCGCTTGCGGGAGAGAGGCCGGGCGGGCCGCGCAAGGCAGAGAGGGTTTGTCGGACGCATAAAAACCCTCTCCCCTGCCCCTCTCCCGCAAGCGGGCAGAGGGGAAAGTGATAGTACGACTTGTGGATAACGATCGGGGGAGAGGTTCCATGCCATTACATCCACTTGTAGGTATTGCCCAGGGGGTAGCCTCAATGCCCTGCGCAGCACCCTGTTGCAACTGGCACAATCCTTGATACTATAGATTGCGGCATGACCCACCAAGGCGCAGCCTGAACACGACTCAGTAGCATTATCGACCGTCAATATCACCTGAAAAACATCGCCATGCCTAAATTCTTTGATGAAATGTATGCCGATGCAGCAAACGGCAAGGTGCGTGGCCATTACCGGGAATTCGAGGCCTGGCTGGCCGAGCAGTCTCCCGAGACCATCGCACACAAGCGCGCGGAAGCCGACCTGATTTTCCGCCGGGTCGGCATCACCTTCGCCGTCTACGGCAACGACGCCGGCACGGAGCGGCTGATCCCATTCGATATCATTCCCCGCATCATCACGGCGGCGGAATGGGAACGCCTGGAAGCCGGCCTGGCGCAGCGCGTGCGGGCCTTGAACATGTTCATCCACGATATTTACCACGACCAGAATATCGTCAAGGCCGGCGTCGTGCCCGCCGAACAGATCTTCAAGAATGCACAATATCGCCCCGAAATGCAGGGTGTTTCCGTCGCTTCCGACATTTATGCGCATATCGCCGGGGTCGACATCGTGCGCGCCGGTGAAGGCGACTTTTACGTGCTGGAAGACAACCTGCGTGTGCCGTCCGGCGTGTCTTACATGCTGGAAGACCGCAAGATGATGATGCGGCTGTTCCCCGAGCTGTTTGCCCGCTATCGCGTGGCGCCGGTGGCGCACTATCCAGACATGTTGCTCGACAACCTGCGCTCGGTCGCCCCGACCGGGGTCACCGACCCGACCGTGGTCGTGATGACGCCCGGCATGTACAACTCGGCCTATTTCGAGCACGCCTTCCTGGCCCAGCAAATGGGCGTGGAACTGGTCGAAGGGCAAGACTTGTTCGTCGACGACAATGCCGTCTATATGCGCACCACGCGCGGGCCGAAACGGGTCGACGTCATTTACCGGCGCATCGACGACGATTACCTCGATCCGCTGGCGTTCCGCCCCGATTCCTCGCTCGGCGTGCCCGGCCTGCTGTCGGCCTACCGCGCCGGCATGGTGACGCTGACCAACGCCATCGGCACCGGCGTGGCGGACGACAAGTCGATCTATCCGTATGTCCCGGACATGGTCAAGTTCTACCTGACCGAAGAACCGATCCTCAACAACGTGCCGACCTACCAGTGCCGCAAGAAGGAAGACCTGGCTTATACGCTGGCCAACCTGGCCGACCTGGTGGTCAAGGAAGTGCATGGCGCCGGCGGCTACGGCATGCTGGTCGGTCCCGCTTCGACCAAGGCTGAAATCGAGGATTTCCGCCAGCGCGTGCTGGCCAAGCCGGGCGGCTACATTGCCCAGCCGACCCTGGCGCTGTCGGCCTGCCCGACCTACGTCGATGCCGGCATCGCGCCGCGCCATATCGATCTGCGCCCGTTCGTGCTGTCGGGCAAGACGATTTCCATGGTGCCAGGCGGCCTGACCCGCGTCGCGCTCAAGGAAGGTTCGCTGGTGGTCAATTCGTCGCAAGGCGGCGGCACCAAAGACACGTGGATATTGGAGAAATGATGGATACCTTTGAATATCGTAGCGATCGGTCAGGGAATCTGCGCAGCAGATTTGCCAAGGTGTCCACATGTTAAGCCGCACCGCCGATCACCTGTTCTGGATGGCGCGCTACACCGAGCGCGCCGAAAATACCGCGCGCCTGCTCGACGTCAACGTGCAAACGGCCATGCTGCCGCAATCGGTCGAGTCGGCCGAACACGGCTGGCGCGCCATGCTCAGCATCTCCGAGCTGCAAAATCGCTTCAATGAAAAATACCCGGTGCTGACTGCCAGGGACGTGGTCGATTTCATGGTGCGCGACCCGAGCAATCCGTCGTCGATCGTGTCGTGTCTGCGCGAAGCGCGCGAAAATGCCCGCGCCGTGCGCGGCACGCTGACCACTGAAGTGTGGGAAACGCATAACGCGACCTGGCTCGAAGTGCAGGATCGCCTGCGCGGCAATCGCCTGGAACACGACCCGAGCCAGTTCTTCGAATGGGTCAAATACCGCTCGCACCTGTCGCGCGGCGTGACCATCGGCACCATGCTGATCGACGAAGCGCTGTACTTCATCCGCCTGGGAACCTTCCTTGAGCGGGCCGACAACACGGCGCGCCTGCTCGACGTGAAATTTCACGACGTCCAGCCGATCGCCCCAAGTCAAAGCCAAAGCCAAAGCCAGAGTCAACAGCAAGGCAGCACGAAAGGCGAGGAAGCGCTCGACGCCGATACCCAGGTCGACTTCTACTACTGGGCGGCGATCCTGCGTTCGGTCTCCGGTTTCGAGGCGTATCGCAAGGTTTATCGCAACGTCATCACGCCGGCGCGCATTGCCGACTTCCTGATGCTGCGCGGCGACATGCCGCGTTCGCTGCTCGCCTGCATGGAAGAAGTGATTGCCAACCTGCACAAGGTCGGCAACCAGGCGTCGACCGACACCGAGCGCTTTGCCGGCAAGTTGCACGCCGAATTGCGTTTCGCACGGGCCGACGACATCCTGCACGACGGCTTGCACGACTACCTGACCAAGTTCCTCGAACGCATCTACGAGCTTGGCAACCGGGTGAGTCGCGACTTTTTGGTGCCGCTGGCGGC
>FSYV01000325.1_pt1 | contig 16447 bp, 13 predicted proteins | sample 1638641 | NCBI WGS metagenome assembly FSYV01 (sample SAMEA3914813, study PRJEB12502) | metagenome | biome: forest; material: soil | place: Canada | collected 2011-07-07 | depth 0.3 m
CAACGGCACGGGGTTACAGATCAGTTCAAATCACTTCACCGCATTCCCATCCGCATCAATCTTGTGCACCTCCCCAAGATTTAATTCCCGTATCCCCGCTTCAACCTTGCCCATATCCCCCACCACCACCCACACCAATTGCTTGGGCAGGATGGCCTTTTGCGCCAGTGCGTTGGCTTGATCGGGCGTCAATGCCAGTGTGCGGCTGGTGAGGGTGTTGTAGTAGTCGGGCGGCAGTTTGTATTGCAGGATATTGGTGTAGGCGCGGCTGACCTGGGCGTCGGTTTCCATTGAGCCGGGCAGGGCCAGGGTCTGGTTGGTTTGTGCGTCTTTCAATTCCGCTGCGGTGATCGGCTTGGCGCCGACGATGCCGGCGTATTCCTTGGTCAGTTCCTGGATGGCTTCCTTGGTCTTGTCGGTCTGCACCGGCGAGAAGCTCAGGTAGATGCGCTGGTTGGCGGCGGCGACCAGTTGCGAGCGCACGCCGTAGGACCAGTGCTTGTCTTCGCGCAGGTTCATGTTGATGCGCGCGCTGAAGTTGCCGCCGAAGATGTCGTTGACCAGTTCCAGCGGCAGGCTTTCGGGATCGTTCTTCGGTGGGGCAAGTTGCGCGCCGACGATCACGCTTTGCAGTGCGCCGGGGCGATCAACCAGGTAGACCACGCTGGTTGCGGGCTGCGCTACCGGCGTGACGTTCTTCTTCGGCACGTCGCCTGCGCTCCAGCCGGAGAAGGCTTTTTCCAGCAGTGGTTTCATTTCAGCGAGCGTGGTGTCGCCGACGATCAACAGGGTGGCGTTGTTCGGCTTGAACCAGGTCTTGTAATAGTTCGCCAGGTCTTCGCGCGTCATCTTGTTCACCGCCGCTTCGGTGCCGGTGCCGGAGAGTGGGTAGCCGTAGGGGTGGTTCTTGCCGAACAGCAGTTCAGGCAGCACGCGCGTGGCGATGGCTTGCGGCGTGGTCTTTTCGCGTGCGATGGCGGCCAGGCGGTCTTTTTGCAGGCGGGTGAATTCGCCCTGCGGGAAGGCCGGGTGCAAGACCAGGTCGGCGTACACGTCAAGCGCCTGCGGCAGCGTGGCCTTGAGCGTATTGAGGTTGACGAAATTGCCGTCGAGGTTGAGGCCGGCGTTGAATTCGGCGCCGAGCGATTCGAGTTCTTCGCCGATCTTGAGCGAGCCGCGTGTGGGCGTGCCTTCTTCGAGCATGCGCATGGTCAGGCTGGCGACGCCGGGCATGGCGGGCGAATCGGAGGCGTAGCCGCCATCGACCAGCAGCGACAGGTTCACCACCGGGGCGCTATGGCGTTCGGCCACTACGACCTTCAAGCCGTTCGGCAACGTCAGGCTTTGCATTGGCGGCAGGTTGAGCGATTCGGCGTGGCCATCAATCGGTCCCTTGCTGCGATCGAGCTTGGCAGTGGTGCCGAAGGTGGTGGGGAATGGCGTGACCGACAGCACGTAGTCGCCATCGGCGAGCCATGTGTTGGCGGCTTTCTTGACTGCCGCCGGCGTGGCTGCCTTGATCTGCTTCAGGTAGTCCTTGTAGCATTCCGGGTTGCCGGTGAAGGTCATGCAGCGCGCCAGCAAGTCGCTCTTGCCGCCGAAGCCGCCGATGCGCTCGACGATGCGCGTGTAGCTGGCCAGGATGGAGGTCTTGGCCAGTTGCAGTTCAGCTTCCGTGACGCCATTGGCGAGGAACTTCTTCAATTCCTCGTCGGCGCTGTTTTCCACCTTGTTCAAATCGCCGCCGGGCACGGCAGTCAACACCATGCCGAATTGGCCGGCGATTTCGCGGCTCTCGTTGTAGGCCGTCACGCTGGTGGCGGTCTGATCCTTGTAGACCAGGCGCTTGTACAGGCGCGAAGTCTTGCCTTCGCCGAGCACGTGGGCGGCAAGATCAAGCAAGGCTTCTTCGGGTGTGCCGACGCCGGGCACGTTCCACACGCGGTAGAGCCGCGCCTGCGGCACGCGGTCTTGCACGGTGCCGCGATGGGTGCCGGTGCGCTTGGCGATCCAGGCTTCCTGGTGGGCGAGCGGCGGGCCGGCGGGGATGTCGCCGTAATATTTCTCGACCTTTTGTTTCGCCACTTCAGGCGTGATGTCGCCGGCCAGCACCAGCACGACATTGTTCGGGCCGTAGTTGGTCTTGAACCATTCCTGCACGTCGCTCATCGAGGCGGCATCGAGATCGGCCATCGAACCGATGGTGGTCCAGGAATAAGGATGGCCTACCGGGTAGGCGTTCTCCGTCAGCAATTGGCGCGTGACGCCGTAGGGCTGGTTTTCGCCCTGGCGCTTTTCGTTTTGCACCACGCCGCGCTGCAGGTCGAGCTTCTTCTGGTCGAGTACGGCGAGCAGGTGGCCCATGCGGTCGCTTTCGGCGAACAGCGCATAGTCGAGCATCGAGGTCGGCACGTTCTCGAAATAATTGGTGCGATCGGTATTGGTCGTGCCGTTGAGGTCGGTCGCGCCGATGCGCTCCATGGCGGTGATATAGGTATCGTTGAAGTTTTCGCTGCCGGAGAACATCAGGTGCTCGAACAGGTGGGCAAAGCCGGTCTTGCCGGGGCGCTCGTTCTTGGAGCCGACGTGATACCAGCTATTGACCGTCACGACCGGCGTCTTGTGGTCTTCATGCACCAGCACCGTCAGGCCGTTTTTCAGCGTGAACTTGGTATAGGGAATATCGGGAATGGCGATGTCGAACTGGGGTTTGGCGTGTTCAGGCTTGCTCGGTGCGGCGGTTTGGCTGTTCGCGCCCAAAGGGAGGAGGGCGAGGGAAACGGCCAATACGAAGGTCAATCGCATGGTCATGAATATCTCCTGACGATACTGCGGTTAGGGATCGGGGATTCAGATTTTGCCCCGAGTTTGCCCCGAATTTGCCCGTGTATGCCGGGCTTGGGGTTCTGCATGTGCGGGAATGATTATAGGATCCCCTTGCACTTCTGTCAGCAGAATCGTGTTGCGCAGGGAGTGCAGAGGGAGATTCCCCTCATTTTGCACTCAATCGGCTTTCAGTCCGTTCCAGCGCGGTGACAGTTGATGCGGGAGTTCGAACAGGTCGAGTACGCGGCCAACCGTGTGGTCGACCATCTCGGCGATGCTTTGGGGGTGATGATAGAAGCCGGGCAGCGGCGGGAAGATCACGCCGCCCATTTCGGTGACGGCGGTCATGTTGCGCAGATGCGCGAGATTGAACGGGGTTTCACGCACCATCAGCACCAGGCGGCGCCGTTCTTTCAGCACCACGTCGGCGGCGCGCGCAATGAGGTTGTCGGACAAGCCGTGCGCCACCGAGGCCAGCGTTTTCATCGAACACGGCGCGACGATCATGCCGGCCGACTCGAACGAACCGCTGGCGATGGCCGCACCCACGTCGCGCGGATTGTGGGCGCGGTGCGCGAGCGCCTCGACATCCTTGCGCTTCATGTCCAGCTCGTGATGCAGGTTGAGTACACCCGCGTCGGATACGATCAGGTGGGTTTCAATGCCGGGCAGGTCACGCAAGACTTGCAGCAGGCGCACGCCGTAGATCGCACCGGTCGCGCCGGTGATGGCGATGACAATGCGTCGTTTGTCCTGCTGCGCCATTGAGGGTGATCAGGCGCTGAGCAGGGTCTTCAGTTCGCCGGATTCGAACATTTCATTCATGATGTCGGAACCGCCTACGAATTCGCCCTTGACGTAGAGCTGGGGTATGGTCGGCCAGCTCGAATAATCCTTGATGCCCTGGCGTACTTCAGGGTCGTCCAGCACATTGATCGTGACGATGTTTTCCACGCCGCTGGCCTTCAGCAACTGGATCGCGCGACCGGAAAAGCCGCATTGGGGAAACTGGGCAGTGCCCTTCATGAACAAGACCACCGGGTTGCTGGTAACGGTCTCTTTGATCCATGTTTGTACGTCGCTCATGATGCCTCGCTAAGGTCGGGTGGTATATGTTGCCATTATAGGTAAATCCGGGCGGAGGTGCCTGCTTGCGTGGATTTTGGGGTGGATTTGTAAGAATGCTATCTTTTTGCGTCGCCAAATAGGGTTGGCAATGGCCGGTTAACTGTCGCGGATTTGTAGACGCTCATTCGTTGCGTGTCGAGGCTACGCGCAAATGCTAGCTAAGCCCAGACTCCTCTCTGCCCGCTTGCGGGAGAGAGGCCGGGAGAGAGGGTTCTTGGGGGTAAGAAACAATATCTTCTCAAGAAAAACCCTCTCCCCCACCCCTCTCCCGCAAGCGGGCAGAGGGGAGCCGAGTTATCGCATGCATTTGTGGACAATGATCAGCACAAACTGGACTCTGTGTGCGAAGTACGTTGTCCGTCTGTATCAATCACTTCTTCAACTTCGCAAACGCCGCCGCCATCGCGCTGCCGGCATCCTCGCGCGGCGGCTTCGCCTGATGCTGCGCCAGCCGCTTGGCATCATTCCGGTCGCCGCGTTGCTCGGGCTTTGAACCCGCCACAGGCGCGCTGTCGGCCAGGCGCATGGTCAGCGCGATGCGCTTGCGCTTTTCGTCGACTTCCAGCACCTTGACCTTGACCACCTGCCCGGCCTTGACCACGGTGTGCGGGTCCTTGACGAAGGTGTTGGACAGGGCCGAGATATGCACCAGGCCATCCTGATGCACGCCGATGTCGACAAACGCGCCGAAGGCGGCCACGTTGGTGACCACGCCTTCCAAGATCATGTCGGGGCGCAAATCCCTGATTTCCTCGACGCCGTCCTTGAAGGTGGCGGTCTTGAATTCCGGGCGCGGATCGCGGCCCGGCTTTTCCAGTTCCTTCAGGATGTCGGTGATGGTGGGCACGCCGAATTTCTCGTCGGCATATTTGGCCGGCGTCAGTGACTTCAGCAGGCGCTCGTCGCCGATCACGCTTTTCACGTCCTTCTTGATGTCGGCCAGGATCTTTTGCACCAGCGGATACGATTCCGGGTGTACCGCCGAGGCATCGAGCGGGTTTTCGCCATTCATCACGCGCAGGAATCCCGCAGCCTGTTCGAAGGTCTTGTCGCCCAGGCGTGGCACGGCGCGCAAGTCGTTGCGCGAGGTGAACATGCCCTTCATGTCGCGATAGCTGACGATGCTTTGCGCCACGCTGGAATTCAAGCCGGAGACGCGTGCCAGCAGCGGCGCCGAAGCCGTGTTGACATCGACCCCGACTGCATTGACGCAATCTTCCACCACCGCGTCGAGCGAGCGCGCCAGTTGCGTCTGGCCGACGTCGTGCTGGTATTGGCCGACGCCGATCGACTTCGGATCGATCTTGACCAGTTCGGCCAGCGGATCCTGCAAACGGCGCGCAATCGAGACCGCGCCACGGATCGACACGTCCATGTCGGGCAATTCGCGCGAGGCGAATTCCGAGGCCGAATAGACCGAGGCGCCGGCTTCCGACACCACGATCTTGGTCAGGCCTAGTTCGGGCCGCAGCTTGATCAAGTCCTGCGCCAGCTTGTCGGTCTCGCGGCTGGCCGTGCCGTTGCCGATCGAGATCAGCGACACCTTGTGCTTTTCGGCCAGTTGCGACAGCGTGTGCAGCGTGCCGTTCCAATCGTTGCGCGGCTGGTGCGGGTAGACGGTGGCGGTGTCGACCACCTTGCCGGTGGCATCGACCACGGCCACCTTGACGCCGGTACGCAGGCCGGGGTCCAGGCCCATGGTCGCACGCGGGCCGGCCGGGGCGGCCAGCAGCAAGGCTTTCAGGTTGAGTGCGAATACGTTGATCGCTTCGATCTCGGCCTTTTCGCGCAGCGTGGTCATCAGCTCGGTTTCCAGGTGCATGAACACCTTCACGCGCCAGGCCCAGCGCACGGTGTCGGCCAGCCATTTGTCGGCCGGGCGGCCTTTGTTGCTAACGCCGAACTGCGCGGCAATGCGGCCTTCGCATGGGTTGAGCGGGGCATCCCACTTCGGTTTTTCTTCTTCGCTGTCAAGGCGCAGGACGACCGTCAGCATTTCTTCGCGGCGGCCACGGAACAGGGCGAGGGCGCGATGCGAGGGAATCGTGCCGATGGTTTCGGAATAGTCGAAGTAGTCGGCGAATTTCTCGCCCGCGTCCTGCTTGCCTTCCACCACTTTCGATTCGACCACGCCATGCTCGTTGAGGTAGGTGCGCAGGGTCTGCAGCAAGCCGGCGTCTTCGGCGAAACGTTCCATCAGGATCTGGCGTGCGCCATCGAGCGCGGCCTTGGTGTCGGCCACGCCGGGGTTGTCACCGCTATCGGTCTTGAAGGCCGGTTTCAGATACTTGGCAGCTTCTTCTTCGGGCGGCAGCGTCGGGTCGGCCAGCAAGGCGTCGGCCAGCGGCGTCAGGCCGGCTTCGGCGGCGATTTGCGCCTTGGTGCGGCGCTTTTGCTTGTACGGTAAATAAAGGTCTTCCAGGCGGGTTTTATCTTCGGCGTGCATGATGGCATCGAGAAGAACGGGCGTCATCTTGCCCTGTTCTTCGATCGACGCGACGATGGCGCTGCGGCGATCTTCCAGTTCGCGCAGGTAGCGCAGGCGCTCCTCGAGCAGGCGCAACTGGATGTCGTCGAGGCCGCCGGTTGCTTCCTTGCGGTAACGGGCGATAAACGGCACGGTCGCGCCTTCGTCGAGCAGGGCGATGGCGGCGGCAACCTGTGCCGGTTTGGCGGCGAGTTCAAGCGCCAGGCGTTGTTCTATGGTTGGGAGCATGTGAGGGAAAAATCGGTGTATCGGAAATCGTGCGGGTATGGAAACGAAAGGAAACGAAAGATCAGGCGAGATGATACGTCAAATCCGGCGGCGAAAGTCAGGGTGGGGATTCAAGCGAGGGCAGCACCGCTGACGCGTTCGATGCCGGCCAGGTCGCGCCAGCTTTGCGCGTTGGTAAAACCATGTTCTGCAAGCAATTCGCGAACGGCGGCGGCCTGGTCGTAGCCGTGCTCGATGAAAATCTTGCCGTGTGGCTGCAAGTGCGTTGCAGCACCTGCGCACAGGCTGCGAATCGCGCTCAAGCCGTCGGCATGGTCGGTCAGCGCGTCGATCGGTTCGAAGCGCAGGTCGCCTTGCTGCAAATGTGCGTCGCCATCGACGATGTACGGCGGATTGGACACGATCACGTCAAAAGAGCGGCCAGCTAGCGCTGCATACCAGTCGCTTTGCAGGAATTCGACTTGCACGTTGTTTTGCTCACCATTCCCTTGCGCCACCGCCAAAGCGGCAGGGCTGACGTCGATCGCGGTGACGCGCGCGTCCGGCCTGGCATGGGCCAAGGCCACGGCAATGGCGCCGGAGCCGGTGCCCATGTCGAGCAGGCAACCGTTGCGCGGCAAATGCTTGATGGCGAGTTCGACCAGCAATTCGGTTTCCGGGCGCGGGATCAGCACGTCCGGCGTGACGTGAAACGGCAAGCCATAGAATTCGCGCGTGCCGACGATATAGGCAATCGGCTCCCCGGCAAGGCGCCGCACCATCAAACTTGAAATCTGCGCGACGTCGTCCTGGGTAAGCAGCCGTTCCGATTGCGTGATCAGTTGCGTGCGCGACAAGCCGAGCGCGTGCATCAGCAGGATGCGCGTTTCAAGCGCATCGAGCGGCGAACTTTTCTGCGCTGCCGCCAGGGTTGTCGTTGACATGATGATGGCTGACGTGGGTGGCGGAATGCGGGGCCGCTTCAGGCCGCCTTGCGGCGCAGCGCCAACGTGGCAAGCACGATCGTCACGCCGATGAACCACAGCAGGGCCCATTGCGGCAGCGACAGGCCGAGGAAAGGATCGTAGGGCGTGGTGCAGATGCCGTCTGCCCTGAATAGGGTCGGAAGGACCTTGGCCGGGAAGATGTGGTTGAGCGACGTTTCCAGCGGATCGAGGCCGCAGGAAATCTTCGGGTGGGCCATGATCCAGTTGTGCCAGCCGGAGGCACCGACGCCGCCCAGCGCAAACAGCGCCGCCAACAGTGTGCCACGCCGCGTACCGCTGGCCGGCAGGCAGGCGCTGACCAGGCAAATGATGCCGATGGCGAGGAACAGATAGCGTTGGATCACGCACCATGGGCAGGGCAGCATTTCATCGACGATCTGGAAATACAACGCGCCGCCAATCAGGCCAAAACAGGCCAGGGCGATGGCAATCAGCAATAGTTTGTTTGATTTCATGTCGGCAACCGGTAAGGGAAAGGTGAATGGATTGCAGGTTCAGAATTTAGTTCAAACGGCATCGCCCAGCGCGGCCAGCAATTCGGCCTGGTGTTCGGCGATCAGCGAATCGGTCAATTCCTGCAGATCACCGTCCATGATGAAGTCGAGCTTGTACAGTGTCAAATTGATGCGGTGGTCGGTCATGCGTCCCTGCGGGAAATTATAGGTGCGGATACGCTCGCTGCGGTCGCCCGAGCCGATCAGCGATTTGCGCGTGGCGGCTTCCTTGGCCTGGATTTCGCGCAATTGCACGTCCTTGATGCGCGCCGCCAGCACTTTCATGGCTTGCGCCTTGTTCTTGTGCTGGCTGCGGTCGTCCTGGCATTCAACCACGATCCCGGTCGGCAAGTGGGTGAGGCGCACGGCCGAATCGGTCTTGTTGATATGCTGGCCACCGGCGCCCGAGGCGCGGAAGGTGTCGATGCGCAAGTCGGCCGGGTTGATGTTGACGTCTTCGACTTCGTCGGCTTCCGGCATGATGGCCACGGTGCAGGCCGAGGTATGGATGCGGCCCTGGGTTTCGGTGGCCGGGACGCGCTGCACGCGGTGCCCGCCCGATTCGAACTTCAGCCGCGAATACGCGCCGAAGCCGATGATGCGCACGATTACTTCCTTGTAGCCGCCCAGTTCCGAAGCCGATTCGGAAATCATTTCCACCTGCCAGCGGTTGCGCTCGGCATAGCGCATGTACATGCGCAGCAGGTCGCCGGCGAACAGCGCGGCCTCGTCGCCGCCGGTGCCGGCGCGGATTTCGAGGAAGATGTTGCGCTCGTCGTTCGGGTCTTTCGGCAGCAGCATTTTTTGCAGGTCGATCTCGAGCTGCGCCATGCGCGCCTTGGCCGCGTTGATTTCTTCTTGCGCAAACTCTTTCATTTCCGGATCGGACAGCATGTCCTGCCCGGCCTGCACGTCGTTGGCGGCCTGGGTATAGGCGCCGTACAGCTCGACCAACGGGCCGAGTTCGGCATGCTCGCGGTTGAGCTTGCGGTAGGAGTCCATGTTGGACGTCGCTTCCGGTTGTTGCAGCAGGTTGTTGACTTCTTCGAGCCGGTTGGTCAATTGGTCCAGCTTGGCAAGCATTGATGGTTTCATGGAACGGATTCTTCAGGTATTCGGGGCAAAGCCGCGTGCGAGCGGGAGGCGAACGGGTGGCGCGCGCAATGGCGCGCCGACGTCGGGCGGGGTAGCTAGCGCTTGGTGCGGAACAGTTGCGGCAGAAGTGCTGCAAGGCGAGCGCGTTCGTCGCCCTGGGCCTGGTGCAGGGCCTGTTGCGGGCCGTGCAGGAATTTGGCAGTGAGGCCGCGCGACAGCGCTTCCAGCACGGCGTCGATGTCTTCGCCCTTGGCCAGCATCTTGCGCGCGCGTTCGAGTTCGATCAGACGCATCGATTCGCCCGATTCGTGCAAGTCCTGGATCAGCGGCACGACGGAACGCGTGTCGATCCAGTGCATGAACGACTGCACGCGCGTCTCGATGATGGCTTCGGCCTGGGCCACGGCGGCCTGGCGGTTTTCCATGCCCGACTGCACCACCTTGCCGAGATCGTCGACCGTGTAAAGGAACACGTCGTCCAGGCGCGCGACTTCGGCTTCGATATCGCGCGGCACGGCCAGGTCGACCATGAACATCGGCTTGTGGCGGCGCGCCTTGACTGCGCTTTCCACCAGGCCCAAGCCGATGATCGGCAGGGTCGAGGCGGTGCAGGACACGATGATGTCAAATGACGACAGTTGCTGCGACAAATCGGCCAGGCGGATTGCCTTGCCGTTGAAACGGTGCGCCAGCGCTTCGCCGCGTTCGAGCGTGCGGTTGGCGACGGTCAGCGACTTGGGATTCTGTGCCGCAAAATGAGTCGCGCACAACTCGATCATTTCGCCGGCGCCGACGAACAACACATGCTGGCCGGAAATCTTGTCGAAGATGCGTTGCGACAGGCGCACGGCGGCGGCCGCCATCGACACGCTGTGCGCGCCGATTTCGGTGGTCGAGCGCACTTCCTTGGCCACGGCAAAGGTGCGCTGGAACATTTGATGCAGGTAGGTGCCGAGCCCGCCGGCGGCGTCGGCCTGGCGCACGGCGTCTTTCATCTGGCCCAGGATTTGGGCTTCACCGAGCACCATCGAATCCAGGCCCGACGCCACACGAAAGACATGCCGCACGGCGTCATCTTGCGGCAGGGTGTACAGGTAGGGGCGCAGGTCGCCGTAGGGTATGCCATGATGCTCGGCCAGGAAGTGCGCGGTGGCGTCGATGGCGGCTTCCATGCTGCCAGGACGGTCATGCAGGCTGTGGCTGGCGGCATACAACTCGGTGCGGTTGCAGGTCGAGAGGATCGCCGCTTCATGGCCGAAATCGCCGGCCGAGCGGCCATACCAGGCACGTGCCGCTTCCACCGCTTGACTGATGCGGTCGGCCGGAAACGCCACCTTTTCGCGCAGCGATACAGGCGCGGTGGTGTGGTTGATGCCGACGGCTAGCAGTTGCATGGGGTGGGGGGAAAATCCGGAATGTCGCCATTATAGCGCCTGGCGCCATGCAACGTCCCGCCTTGCAGGATTGATAAGCATGGGAACGACTGTAGCGAGCGAGTCCTGATCATCCGTGTTCCGCTGCATTGTAAAGAGGAATCGCCAGCGTAAACGTCGTTCCTGACCGTTCCACACTGGAGAAGTTGATCGATCCGTGGTGCCGCTCGACCACGGTCTTGACGAACACCAGGCCCAGGCCGATGCCGTCATGGCGCGCGCGGTCGACCTGGCTCAGGCGCTGGAAGCGCTGGAACAGGCGCGGCTTGTCGGCTTCGGCGATGCCGGATCCCTGGTCGATCACGTGGCACAGGATCTGGTTGCTTGCGCTGTGCATACGCAGCACGCAGCGTATCGCCGTGTTGGGCAAGCTGTAGTTGATGGCATTGGAAATCAGGTTGACCAAGGCGCGCGTCATCAAGCCGCGGTCGACCCAGACCGGGAATTCTCCTTCGGGGATGTCGGTGGTCAGCTTGATCTGCTTGCCGTTGGCCTGGGTCCACATTTCGTCGGTAGCGTCGAGCAGCATGTCCTGGAAGTCGATTTCCTCGAAGCGGTACTCGTGCGATTCGGCACGCGCCAATTGGACGAAATTGTCGGCCAGGCCGAGGGTCCGGCGCGAGGCTTTTTCGATGCGCGCAAACAGTTCATGCTGCGGCAGGGCGGATTCCGGTTCGTTTTGCAATTCGAGCAGCGCCAGGATCGACGCCTGCGGCGAGCGCATGTCGTGCGACAGGAAGCGCAGCGTTTCGTCGCGGCTGCGCTCGGCTTCGCGGATGGTGGAGATGTCGATGATATTGACGATCCAGCCGATCAGCACGTTGTTGGCCGAATGGAATGGCGCGCTCTTGACCAGCAGGTCGCGGCCCTGCTGGTCGCGCACGGCCACGCCGTTGACCAGTTGCTTGACATGGTTCAGGTCGAGCAGTTGGCTCCATTCAAAGGGCCCCAGGCTGGCCTGGTCGAGCGGTTCGGCGGTCTGCAATTGCCGCAACAGGTCGAGCAGCATGGCATCCTGCAATTGCCAGACTCCGAGCGCGGCAAAGTAGCTGGTGGCCTGCCGGTTGGGCAGCAGAATGCGGCCGTCGATACGCGTCACCAGGGTGGCATCGGGCAGGTTGTCGAGACTGTCGGAGACAAACTGGCGCAGGTCGCGCACGCGGCGTGCGGCATTTTTCATCGCGTTGATACGCCGTTCCAGCACGTCTTCGATCTGGTCGTTGTGCGCGGCCGATGTGTCTTCCGGCAGCAGGTGCGGCTCCTGGTCGAGGCGGATGAATTCCTGGCCGAGATAGGTGATCGCGGCTTCCAGTCGGCGCCAACTCCAAAGCGGGTAGGAAAGAATCAGCGTGAAAAGCGCCGCTCCGGGCGCCAGCCACATGCCGGCCTGCAGGGTGAGGAAGCTGACGAGCAGAATGAGCGCCATCAGGCTGCCGCTGACGATGAGCGCCATGCGCGGCGACAACCAGATGTAGGCGATCATGGCCAACAATACGGGCAAGGCGGAAAACAAGGCGGTCAACCAGCGGTTGGCCACGCCGATCGATTTATGGTCGAGCAGGCTGGCCAGGATGTTGGCGTTGATTTCCACACCCGGCATGGCGCCGGCATTGCCGGAAATTGGCGTCGGGTAGGCGTCCGCCATGCCGAGTGCGGTGGCGCCGACCAGCACGATCTTGTCCTTGAAGAATTCATCAGGCACTTCGCCGCGCAATACCGAGACATAGGGCACGGTCTGGAAATGGCCGTTGTTGCCGGCATAGGGAATGTGCATGTGGGCAAAGCGCTGCCAGGCGGGCAGGGCCGCCGTGGTGTCCTGCGTAAAGGTGGGCAGCGTCACCTGGTATTTGCTGGTCAGCAAGGCAACGGAATTGAGCAAGGCCAGGGAAAAATGCGGACGCGCAGCACTGTTTTTGCCTTCCAGCAGAAACACGCTGCGCACCACGCCATCGTCGTCATGCTGCAGATTGATGTGGCCGAGGCGATAGGCGGCGTCGGCGAATTCCGCAATCGGCAGCGTTTCAACAGCCCCGGCGCCATTTGCCCCCATGACCACGGGCAGGATGACATGGCCGTTGCGCCTGATGGCCTGCCCCAGCAGGCTGTCGCCGGGACGGGTGCCGTCCGCTTGCGCGGGCTCGGGTTCGGACAGGATGATGTCGAGCCCGACACTGCGTGCCCGGGCGGTGGTCAGGCGGTCCAGCAGGGCGGCGTGCAGCTTGCGCGGCCACGGCCAGCGACCGAGTTGGGACAGGCTGTAGTCGTCGATGGCAACGATGATGATGTCGTCGCGCGCGGGACGATCACTGTGCGTGAGGAAATTGTCGTACAGCGTCAGATCGGCGCGCCCCAGGCCGTTTTGCCAGCCCAGCACCAGGCCCAGCAAGACCATTGCGACCGTGAGCGAAAACCACTCGCGCAAGGCCATGCGGCGGATGAAGGGGCTGAACCGCGGTATTTTCATGGCTCAGCGGGCAGGAGATGATGTGGTCAATGCCCGGCGCTGGTCGAGTTGCGCTTTCCGTTGGCGGGGCCGCCATCATTGATGACCCAATGGTCGGTCACGATAAACGCCTGGGTTGGCGAAAATTGACCGGTGCTGCCATCGGCGTTGATAGCCTGAGCGCGCGCATAGTAGGTGCCGAAGGCCGGTCGCGGCATTTGCGCCTCGGCCTTGTCCGTGGTGGTGTTGAAGATCAGCCAGCTGAATTGCGCGTCGCGCGCCACTTGCAAGGTCGTTTGCCCGCTTCCGGCCGTAGCCCAGCGCAGCGTGACCTGTTTGTCGTCGGATCCGCCGACATAAGGCGAACTGCCGGCTGGCGGCGCTGCGGCATGGGCATCGAAACTGACCGACTGGATGCGTGCATAGCCTTCGAGGCCGTGCTTGTCGACTGCCGACATGCGCACATAATAGGAGCCTGCACGCAGGCTGGCGAACTTGATGTGCGGCTCGTTGGAGCGCACTTCGGCCAGCACGTCCTGCCCGTCCGGGTCGTTGGCCACCTGCACGCGATAAGCCGTTGCACCGGCCACCGGCGACAAATGCAACTGCGGTGGGCCATCCTTGCCGAGGCCGGCCAAGGTCGGCGCCGGCAACAACGAGATGGCCGGGCCGACCCCCTTGGCCGTGACGACATTGCCCTTGCCCGCGTCAAGCATGACGTCCGAGCCGGGCTTGCCGCTGCCGACCGCGACCTTGCCGCTCAACACTTCGTTGGTGGTGGTTTCGCCCTCGACGCCGACGCGGAACTCGGTGCCGCGCACGCCGGCCACGGAAGTGGGGGTACGTACTTCGTAACTGCCCTTGTTGGTAGTGAGCGGCACAACGCGCGATTCCACGTGGCCGTGCAACAACATCAATTCCGTGCGCGGGCTCTTGGTAAACCTCGCCATGCGCAACTTGGCGAACTTGACGTGGCTGTTGGAAGGCAGGGAAATGCGCGACGCATCGGGCAGGGCCATGGTCAGGAAGCCGTTGACACCGGTTTCGATCTGGGCGCCTTCAACCAGGGTGCTGCCTACCTGCATGTCGATTTTCTGACCGTCTGCCGTGGTCGCGGTGACGCTGCCCGACAATGCAACGACTTTGGCCTGGCTTGGTTCGTCGGTCAGCAGGTCGGCTGGAATCGTGATCGGCGTGCCGATCGGGATATTGCTGTCCTGGTTGATATGGTTGACCTTGGCCAGGATCGTCCAGTTATCGGTGCGCGTAGTCCACTGCTGGGCTATCGAGATCAGTGTATCGCCGCTGCGGGTCTGGTAAGTGATGCCGGATGGGCCGACCACGATGGATTCGGCCGGCATGCTTCCCCCTGCCGTCCAGGCCGAAAGGGAAACGCTCGCCAGGGTGAGGAAAAAAAGCAGGCTGCGTAGGGTGTGGCGCATGGGTTCTCCGCGCGTCCGATTGTTGCCGGCCGGACGCCAAGCGAAAATAGTAGCACTTTTTTGCTTGCTTTTGCCCATTATTACTTGGAGGCAAGAAGCTTCGCATTGAGGACGCTCAGGTATGCCGAATCGGCGGCCCGCGAGTGGGCCGCCTGCCAAATGGTCAGAGGTGCCTGAAAGCAGACTCAGGCGCTGATTTGCTCCAGCCGGTAACCGTAGCTATAGACGGGTGCGAGACGAAAGCCGTTCTCGGGCCGCAATTGCAGTTTGCTACGTACCCGTGACACGTGCGTGTCCATGGTGCGCGAGGGCACCTCTACGTCGCGCGACCATACCGCTTCGAGGATATAGGCGCGCGATAGCGGCCGGCCCAGATTGCGGAAGAACAAAAGCGCCAGGTCGAATTCCTTTTGCGTGACTTCGATATCGACACCGGACATGGTGAGCCGTCCGGTGCGCGACTCGAAAATATAGTTACCGAACTGGATTTGCTCGATCGCGCTTTGGCTCGGATAGGCACGGCGCAGCAATGCCTGCACGCGCGCAACCAGTTCGCCACGGCGAATCGGCTTGATCATGTAGTCGTCCGCGCCCGCCGCAAGACCAGCCACGATATCGTCTTCGCCGGAGCGGCTGGTCATGAACAGGACCGGCAGTGTCGGCGGTAATTTCTCGCGCGCCCAACGCAATACTTCGGCGCCGCTCAAGTCCGGCACTTGCCAGTCGATAACTAACATGTCGTAGAGTTCACGGCGCAATTGCACGAGCATTTCCTTGCCGCTCATGAATGGGTGGCAGACATGTCCTGCTGCGGTCAATACCTGGCAAACCAGGTCGGTTTGGCTCCGGTCGTCGTCGAGTACGGCTATTCTCATGGTGTCTGGTTACAGATGATGTCTGATGAAATCCAACAGATTTAACAAAGTATCGCTGCTAAGTCGGCTCTTATGTTGTAATTTGACAATATTTCACAAATTGTCGGCACAACTTTTCATATAGTTGCTCTTATCGCAATTTTGCGCAACATAAATTCGCCACTCTGATGGCCATGTCCCTGTTGGAGTTGTTAAAACAGGGCAACGTTCACCAGATATGTCACATTTTTTGAGTTCAGAGTATTGTGAGCGGATGCGGCGAACATCTCCAGCAATTTGGCAATTGATTCCAGGCTCGGCCGCGGACATCGCACTGGTGCGCAAGAAATGCCGACGCATGGTATTGCGCCGTGCAGCGATTTCGGCTGGCGTATCGGCCGTCCCCATTCCGGGATTGGACATGCTGTCCGATATCGGTTTTCTCGCGAGCGTCATCGAAGACATCAATCTCGAATTCGGCTTGGCCCCCGAGCAGGTGGCTCGCCTGCAACCCAGGATGCGCTTGATTGTCTACGAAATGGCGCTAAGCATGGGCGGCTTGATGGTCGGCAAGGTGGTCACGCGCGAAGTCGTGGCGCAACTGTTGCGGCGTGGCGGGCTCAAGATTTTTTCCCGGCATGCCGCCAAAATCGTCCCCTTCGCCGGACAGATAGCCTCGGCGACGATCGGCTTTGCCAGCTTCCGTTTCCTGGCAAATCAGCACATCGATGCCTGCGCACGGTTGACTGCAGAATTGCTTCCCCTCGCCGAATCCGCGTCAGCCGGGGGCGAAAACTTGGCAAAATGATTGTTACTAATAGTATCAATTTTATTGATACAGACAATTTAACCCGTTAAATCTTACTCTCTGGTATTCTTTTTCCCGAGACTACAAGGTCGCCGAACTTTGAGCCTACGCCCGAAATTGCCACAGGTCTGGTTGGTCCCATCACTCCACTGGATGGGAGTGGAAGGTTCGGATTTACTTGAGGAGTGAGGAAAATCGCAAACTAACGAGAGAGATTCAGCC
>FSYV01000125.1_pt1 | contig 16435 bp, 10 predicted proteins | sample 1638641 | NCBI WGS metagenome assembly FSYV01 (sample SAMEA3914813, study PRJEB12502) | metagenome | biome: forest; material: soil | place: Canada | collected 2011-07-07 | depth 0.3 m
AGCCACTGCAGATGTGTCGCAGACCCAGCACGGCGGCACCAACGACAGCGCCAATATGGCGTTGAATGTCCCGATCCAACCCGGCGTGTTTGCCGTGCGGGGCAGCATTTATTCGGTCAAGGACAGCGGCTGGATAGACCACTACACGCAACAGGGGACGCTGGCGAATTCCGGTGTGAACAGTGACAACGCCACAGTGATACATCTGCTGGCAAAAATCACCCCGAACGAAGACTTGACGATCAAGCCCGCATTTTTTCGCCAGGTGAACAACACGCATGACAATTCCGCTTTCTATACCGGGGTAGGGCTGTTTGAGCAAGACAAGCAAGTGAGGGAATACGGCCAGGACGTGATGTCGCTGGGCAGCCTTTCGATACAAAATGATTTTCACTCGTTTGAATTTACCTCGGTCACCGGTGTATTCCATCGCAGCGTCGCGCGGCAGGAAGACGGCACGTATTACAACAGCACCTTGTTTGCCCAGGCATTTCTCGATCCGCTCTATCCGCAAAATCAGGCGCAGAATGACTCGATCATAGGCAACCTCGCTTCCCCGGTGGAGATGAAAACCGACTACCGGCAACTGAGCCAGGAATTCCGTATCTCTTCTCCCGAGAATTCAAAAAGCGCGCTCAAGTGGGTCGCCGGGATTTATTTTGCCGATCAAACCATCCATAACACCGACTTCCAGACGATTCCGGGAATTAACACGGCGTTCCAGCAGATCTATGGCATCCCGATGGAACAGTCGCTGGTGCAGAGCACATATGGCGCGCCTGGGTTGCTGCTTTTCCCGGGCAACATCGATGAATCGGACGACCGCACCTATCGTGAAAAGCAGACTGCCGTGTTCGGCCAGGCGGACTACGATGTGCGTCCCGATTGGCATGTCGGTCTGGGGGCACGCTTTGTCAAGGCGAGCGAGGACTTCGAATCGACCGAGATGGGCTTTTACCAGATCGGCAATATCAGTCCATACAATCAATCGGCAAGCTTCACTTCCTTCACGCCGAAGGCAACGGTGAGCCATGATTTTGACCCGAGCAACAAGATGTATGCGTCCGTCGGCGAAGGTTTCCGGCTCGGCGGCCCGACCGGACCCATCGTTTTCGGACCGACTTCGGTGTGCGCCGGTGACTTTGCCGCCATCGGGCAGACATCGCAACCAACGTCGTTCAAGTCGGACAAGCTGTGGACCTATGAAGTCGGTTCAAAGAATGTCTTTGCCGATGGCAGCATTTCCGTCGATTCGGCGCTGTTCTATACCAACTGGAAAAACATCCAGCAGCAAATCTACCTGCCGACTTGCGGCTACTACTTCACCTCCAACGTCGGCGATGCCGGAATTTACGGTGGCGAAGTCGAACTCGCGGCCAAGGTATCGCGCGCCCTGCGCCTGAGCGTTGCGGTGAGCGCCGAAAGCGCAACGATCACCAGCAGCAGCAATACGTCGACCGTGCCGGTCGGCGCCCATTTGATCGACGTACCGGGGCTGACCGTGACGTTGGGTGAGAGCTACACGGCCGAGCTGGGCAGCGGCCTGAAGTTGATCACGCGCGCCAATTACGCATGGACCGGACATTCCTACGGCAGCTACCAGGTTGGCAACCCCAATTATTACAATCCTGGATATGGTGTGCTGAACTTGAACGTTGCACTGACCGGCAAATCCTACGACGTGACCTTGTACGCGAAGAATGCGCTGAACAACCAGACCATCATACAATCGCCTGAAATCAACACGGTCGTCGAGGGGTATACCATGCGTCCGAGAACAGTCGGCTTGACTGGGACTTTCCGGTTCTGATCAGGTTAGCGCACGCCAGTTACCCCGCTGCTTTCGGCCGCGGCAACGCTGATTGAAAGTTCGAGACGTGGATCGTGTCAGTCGCGGTTCTCGTCTTCAATTCTCGTCTTCGTTAGGCGTTCCAATTTCAGTGGACGAATGCAGCCCTCCGTTGGTACGAGTTTCGGTTGCCGTCCACGCTCCAACATTGCCGGCTCTGTGCGGTGTTGACAAATCCGCTCTTTTCCCTCAGACCGTCGCTTTGATTTCACGGCACTTGTCGAGAATCATTCCCCGACTTGGTGATTTTCATAATTGCGGCGCATTGCCGGACCTTGCAAAATAGCGTCAAAACCCCTCTTTGCGGCTAATCGACTGCCACAAAGTTAAGATATTCCTACGGAGACAATGTCAATGAATAGCAGGCGCGGGCGGCTTTTGCCGGCGACGGGCGCTGTTGCGACGTTCTGTCGTTCCATGTTTGGCGGCGACGCGAAAGGCCGTGATCTGCGCCCCCTCGTGCCAGTCGGGCAGCCGGAATTTGCTGCCCGCGCCGAAATGCGCACCAAATCATCAATTGTCAGGGCACTTGACCCATGGTCTACAATATGAGCGCAAAGCGTCTCATCGGCCCGAGCACGTTCACGATCTTTGCGGATTTCCGCGTTGATGCGCCAAATTTGCCGGCGCCGAGGGGCATCTGAGCCGCTACGCGAGCTAAGGTGTCCCATGGAGATCGTCAATGAAGATGACTAAGTCGCATCGTATTGCCCTGTTGTTCAATGCGAACAAGATATTCGATCGCGAGGTCATCGCGGGTGTGGCTGCCTATTTGTCGAGTACGCGCGCTTCATGGGACCTGTTCCTCGAAGAAGATTTTCGCCTGCGCTTGCCGGGCATTGAACATTGGCAAGGCGACGGCATCATTGCCGACTTCGACGACCCGGCCGTGGCCGCTGCATTGTCGCGCAGTCGCATACCCGTGGTGGCGGTCGGTGGCTCCTATGAAGATGAAGCCGCCTATCCGTCGGGTGTGCCTTATGTCGCGACCGACAATTTCAAGCTCATCCGGCTGGCCTACGATCACCTGATCGAAGCGGGCTTGCGCCGCTTTGCCTTGTTCAGCCTGCCCGAAGCGATGGAAAATCGCTGGGCGCAAGAACGCGAGAATGCGTTTCGCAGCCTGATGCGGCGCGACAAGATGGAAGCGGAGATCTTTCGCGGTCAGGGCACCAGCGCGCCGTCCTGGGATGAGGCGGTCGAGCAGCAGATCAAGTGGTTGCACAGTCTGCCCAAGCCGGTCGGGATCATCGCGGTCACCGATGCGCGCGCGCGGCAATTGCTGCAGGCGTGCATGATCGCCGGCATTGAAGTGCCGGAGCAGGTTGCGCTGATCGGCATCGACAACGACCCGCTGGCGCGCATGCTGACGCGCATACCGCTCAGTTCAGTGATCCAGGGCGCGCAGGAAATGGGCCGCGCTGCAGCCCATCTGCTTGATCAGATGCTCAACGGCGCGCGTTTGTCCAATACCCGGATCATGGTGCCGCCGGCCGGCATCAACGTCCTGGCGTCGAGCCGTCATGAGCCGGCCAAGCATCCGCATGTCATGCGGGCCAGGCATTTCATCCGGCAATACGCCTGCCAGGGCATCAAGACGGGCCAGGTGGCCGACTATGTCGGCATATCGCGCTCGTCGCTTGAATCGTATTTCCGCCAAGAGCTCAACTGCAGCGTGCACGACGAAATCCTGCGCTTCAAGCTCGACGCGGCAACCACCATCCTGGCGCGCGGCAACTGCAATATCGCCGACGTCGCGCTGAGCTGCGGCTTTACCTCGATCCAATACATGCACGCGGTGTTCAAGCGCGAACTCGGCTGCACGCCGCGGACCTATCAGGATCGCGCCCGGCAAGGTTTCCAGGCGGTACCCGATGCCGCCCCCACTAATCACCCTGAAGATGCAACCGACCTCTGTGATGACGACTAAACCCTCCATCTTGCCCCCGACGACGCATGCCGACGATGAGGTCTATACGCTGCGCAATGCGCAAGACATGTGCCTGACCATCAGCGAGCGCGGCGCCGCACTGGTTTCCTGGTGGGCGCCGGACCGCTATGGGCGCATCGCCGATGTCCTGCTCGGTTATCCGGACGCGCACGGCTATGCCGACAACCAGTTTTATTTTGGCGCTGTGATCGGCCGTTGGGCCAACCGCATTGCGCATGGGCGTTTCACGGTCGATGGCGAAGCCTTGCAAACCGAAGCGAATGATCGCGGCAACCACCTGCATGGCGGGCCACAGGGGTTTCACCGCGCGCGCTGGCAGGCGACGATGGAAGATGGTGGCGTCGCGCTACGCCTGGTATCGCCCGACGGGGATGGCGGGTTTCGCGGCAAGCTGGATGTCTTGGTGCATTATCGCCTGGCCGATGACGGCAGCCTGACCATTGACTATGAAGCGGTCGCCGATGCGCCTACGGCGATCAATTTGACGGTGCATCCGTATTTCAACTTGAATGGCGGCAGTGCCGATGTCGGCGATCACATGTTACAGATCGACGCCGACTACTACATGGAGATCGATCACAGCGGTATTCCGGTCACCGTCGCTCCGGTGGGGGGTACAGCGTTCGATTTTCGCCAACCGGCCGCAATCGGGCCGCGCCTGAGTTGGCCCGATCCGCAAATCCGGCTGGCCGGCGGCTTCGATCATTGCTATTGCGTAAAGCCTTATAACAAGGGAAAGCCGGGGCCTCTGCGCGAAGTTGCGCGTGTCTATGATCCCGGTTCCGGACGCCAATTGCAGGTCTCGACCACCGAGGTCGGGCTGCAGTTCTATACCGGCAACGCGCTCGACGAGGTGCCTGGACGCGCCGCGCGTCCCTATGGCCGACACGACGGTTTCTGCCTGGAAGCCCATGCCTACCCCGATCAAGTCAATGGACCCTATGCCGCAGCCGTCATCCTTCGACCGGGCCAGGTATATCGCCAGACCACGGTTTACCGGCTTGGATTGACGCAGTAAGGCGGCCGCAGTGCGTGCCCGCCTCACGCGCGCTGCGCGTAATCATGATTCTGCTTGGTGAGTTTCATAATTGCGGTTTGTCGTGGAAAAAGGCAACATTTGTTACGCCTATCTCCGAATGGCACGAGGTCAATGCGTAGACGTCGCGTCGGCCGGAATAGAGGACTGAATTCAATCAAGGATTGGTGACCGTGCAACTTGCACGGGCTTGCCTGCCACAGCAATCGGCAGGCGAACGGCAGGCGAGGCGGTAAGCTCGTGCCCAGGTGCGCAGGAACCGGTCAGGTTATCCCGGCAAAGGCAAGTCGAAACTTGTCGCCGCAAGAACCTCGTTCTGAAGAGGAGACGATGAAAAATTTAACAAATTCCGTGCTGCCGCATGATGCGGACAAAGCCCTGCTGATCGGTCGCGTATGGCGCCATGGTGCAATCCCGGGTCCATCCGTCGTGGTGGTGCGTCGGGGCGAAGTGTTCGATATTTCCGCGCATGCGTCGACCGTGGCCGACCTGTTCGAGCGCGACGACCTTCTCACCGTTGCCCGCGAAGCCAAGGGCGAGTCGCTCGGTTCCGTGCGCGATTTGCTCGACAACGCATTGCGCGCCGACGCCGCAACCGATGCGCCGCGCCTGCTTGCGCCATGCGACGTGCAGGCGATCAAGGCGTGCGGAGTGACCTTTGCCGTCAGCCTGCTCGAGCGCGTAATCGAGGAGCAAGCCGGCGGCGATGCCACGCGCGCCCACGCGCTGCGCCGCGAAATGCAGGAATGCATCGGTTCCGATCTGTCGGCGATACGGCCCGGCTCGGCGAGCGCCGACAAGCTCAAGCAGGATTTGATCGCGCGCGGTCTTTGGTCGCAATACATGGAGGTCGGTATCGGGCCGGACGCCGAAGTGTTTTCGAAATCGCAGCCGATGTCCGCAGTCGGCCATGGTGCCGATATCGGCCTGCATCCCGACTCGAATTGGAATAACCCCGAACCGGAGATCGTGTTAGCCGTCAACAGCAAGTCGCGCGTGGTGGGCGCGAGTCTTGGCAACGACGTGAACCTGCGCGACATCGAGGGGCGCAGCGCCTTGTTGCTGGGCAAGGCCAAGGACAATAACGGTTCGTGCGCCATCGGTCCATTCATACGCCTGTTTGACGACCACTTCACTCTCGGCACGATCCGCCACGCCGAGCTCAGCATGTTGATCGAAGGCATGGACGACGACTTCCGTCTTGAAGGCGTGAGCCGCATGCAGGAAATCAGCCGCGATCCGCTCGACCTGGTCGGGCAGGCCAGCGGGCGCCATCATCAATATCCCGATGGCTTCATGCTGTTCCTTGGTACCATGTTCTCGCCCATCGCGGACAGGGATGGCCCAGGCGCCGGATTTACCCATCATCTTGGCGATCGTGTCAGCATTGCGACACCTTCGCTCGGCACTTTGATCAATCATGTGCAGCGCAGCGATGCCATCGCGCCGTGGACTTTTGGCGTGCGCGCCCTCTATCAAAACCTGGCTCGGCGCGGCCTGTTGAGATAGAGTCGCGCGGGGAGCGCATGAACGCGGTATAAATAGTGGCAATGAGCAGAAAAACAGGTTGGAAAATAAGGCGGCAACAGCAAAATGGACCCGCTCCTTTATGAATGACGAGTACGACTCTTTAAAACCAGAAAAATGATGCAATACGCAACCTATCCCAGCCTGGCCGGCAAACGCGTCGTGATCACCGGCGGCGGCAGCGGCATCGGCGCCGCGCTCGTCGATGCCTTTGCCAAGCAGGGTGCCAAGGTATTCTTCCTCGACATTGCCGACGAGCCATCGCAGACGGTGGAATCCGCACTGCGCGATGCCGCGCAAGCGCCAAAGTTTTTCCACTGTGACCTGGTCGATCTCGACGCCTTGTCGGCGACGTTTGCCGAAATCGAGCGCAGCGGCGGACCGGTCGATATCCTGATCAACAATGCCGCCAACGACGATCGCCATCAAGTTGCCGAGGTCAGCCATCAATACTGGGATGAACGCATGGCAGTCAATCTGCGCCATCAGTTTTTTTGTGCGCAGGCTGTGGCCAAGGGCATGAAAACCCTGGGCGGCGGCGTGATTCTCAATTTCGGTTCGATTTCGTGGCACTTGGCGATGCAGAACCTGACGGTTTATATGACCGCCAAGGCCGCCATCGAAGGGCTGACGCGCGGGTTGGCGCGCGATCTTGGCGAATATGGCATCCGCGTCAATTGCATCGTGCCCGGTTCGGTGCGCACACCGCGCCAGCAAGAGCTGTGGAATTCTCCCGAAGACGAAGCCAGGATCCTGGCAGCGCAGTGCCTGCACGAGCCGGTCGAAGTCGAACACGTGGCGGCGCTGACGCTGTTTCTCGCATCGGACAACGCGGCGCGTTGCACCGGTCGCGACTACTATGTCGATGCAGGCTGGTACGGCGCATGAGCCTGCATCAACCGGTTTGTTTGTGGGCTGCCGGTGCGGAACTCGGCGAGGGGCCGTTGTGGCACGCGCCCTCGCGCACAGTCTATTTCGTCGATATCAAGGGCCATCGGATTCATCGCTGTGCCGAAGGCGGCGCAGAAAGGCGCACGTGGGACGCGCCCGGGCAAATCGGTTTCATCGCACCGCTGCCGGACGGCGATTTCATTTGCGGGCTGCAGGATGGCCTGTATCGCTTTGCTGCTGAGAGCGGCAAGTTTGCACTGGTTCGCAGCGTGGAGTCCGATATTCCATCGAACCGCTTGAACGACGGCTACGTCGATGGCGCGGGGCGCCTGTGGTTCGGCTCGATGGATGACGGCGAGCATCGTCCCAGCGGGGCACTCTATAGCGTCGGTGCGGCGGGCGAAATGTCGATCCAGGATCGTGACTACGTCATCACCAACGGGCCGGCGGCCAGCCCCGACGGCAAGATCTTGTACCATACCGACACGCTGAAGAAACAGGTCTTTGCATTCGACGTCCTGCCCGATGGCGGCCTGGCCAACAAGCGCCTTTTCACCGTCATTCATGGCAGCGGTTTTCCCGATGGCATGGCGGTCGATGCCGAAGGCTTCGTCTGGATCGCCCTGTTCGGCGGCAGCCGCATCGAACGCTATTCGGCTGGGGGCGAGCGCGTAGCCAGCGTCGCGTTTCCATGTTCGAACATCACCAAGCTGGCATTTGGCGGGGAAGACTTGTGCACCGCCTATGCGACCACGGCATGGAAGGGATTGTCGTTTGATGAGCGCGAACGCCAGCCGCTGGCAGGCGCCCTGTTTTCCTTCCGCACCGACACACCCGGATTGGCACAGCATACTATTTCGAAGGGGGCATTTTCGTGAGCGACACCAGAAACCCGGCGCGGCGCTTCCGTTCGCAGGATTGGTTTGATAATCCCGATCACATCGACATGACCGCGCTCTATCTTGAACGGTTCATGAACTATGGCATTACCGCCGACGAGCTGCGTTCGGGCAAACCGATCATCGGTATCGCCCAGAGCGGCAGCGATTTGAGCCCGTGCAACCGCATCCATCTCGAACTCGCGCGCCGCGTGCGCGACGGCATTCGCGACGCGGGCGGCATCCCGATGGAATTTCCGTTGCACCCGATTTTTGAAAACTGCCGCCGGCCGACCGCGGCCATCGACCGCAATCTGGCCTACATGGGGCTGGTCGAGATATTGCATGGCTATCCGATCGATGCGGTGGTGCTCACCACCGGCTGCGACAAGACCACGCCGGCGCAGATCATGGCGGCTTCCACGGTCGACATCCCGGCCATCGTCCTGTCCGGCGGGCCGATGCTTGACGGCTGGTTCGAAGGCGAGTTGGTCGGTTCCGGTGCGGCCATCTGGAAAGGCCGCCGGCAATTGGCCGCCGGCCTCATCGACGAACACAAATTCCTCGACATTGCCACCGCGTCGGCGCCGTCTGCCGGGCACTGCAATACCATGGGCACGGCCTCGACCATGAATGCGATCGCCGAGGCGCTCGGCATGTCGTTGACCGGTTGTTCGGCGATTCCGGCGCCCTATCGCGAACGCGGGCAGATGGCCTATGAAACGGGCAGGCGCATCGTCGCGATGGCGCATCTCGACCAACGTCCGTCGAGCATCCTGACGCGCGATGCCTTCCTCGACGCGATCGTGGTCAACGCGGCAATCGGCGGCTCGACCAACGCCCAACCACACATCATGGCGATGGCGCGCCATGCCGGAGTCGAACTCGGTTCGGACGACTGGATGCGCCATGGCTACGAGGTGCCGTTGCTGCTTAACATGCAGCCGGCCGGCAAGTACCTGGGCGAGCGCTTCCACCGTGCGGGCGGCGTGCCCGCCGTGATGTGGGAATTGTTGAATGCAGGAAAATTGCGCGCCGATCGCCCGAGCGTGACCGGAAAGACCATGGCTGCCAACCTGCAGGGCCGCGAAAGCGCCGATCGCGAAATGATCAAGCCCTACGCGGCACCGCTGCGCGAACGTAGCGGTTTCCTGGTGCTGAAGGGCAACCTGTTCGACTTTGCCATCATGAAGACCAGCGTCATCTCCGATGCTTTCCGCGCGCGCTACCTGTCGACGCCCGGCAGCGAAGGGCAATTCGAGAGTCGCGCCGTGGTGTTCGACGGCTCGGACGACTACCATGCGCGCATCAACGATCCGGCGCTCGACATCGATGAGACGAGCATCCTGGTGATCCGCGGGTCCGGCCCGGTCGGATGGCCGGGTTCGGCCGAAGTCGTCAACATGCAGCCGCCCGATGCCCTCATCAAGCGCGGTATCGTGGCCTTGCCGACCCTGGGCGACGGCCGACAGTCCGGCACGTCCGACAGCCCGTCGATACTCAACGCTTCGCCCGAGAGTGCGGTCGGCGGTGGCCTGGCTTACTTGCGTACCGGCGACATCATCCGGGTCGATCTCAATACCGGCCGTTGCGACATGCAGGTCAGCGACGAAGAACTGGCTGCGCGCAAGCTTGAACCCTTGCCGCCGATTCCCGCCTCGCAGACGCCGTGGCAACAGATTTATCGCGACACGGTGGGTCAACTCGAAACCGGCGCGTGCATGGAGTTGGCTGTGCCGTACCGTGGCGTTGGGCACACCCTGCCGCGCCATAATCATTAATGGACATCTCTAACAATCTACTGCGCGGCCTACGCGGCCCGGCCATCTCGGGTCTGCGATGCTCACTGTACAGCCGTACAGTTGCGCTTCTCGACCCGACCTCGGGCCGCTCGCTACGATTCTTAGAGATGCCCTAATGCTATTAATGAAGGGGAGTAAGAAATGACAATGACCGGACATCTCTTGATCGGTGCGCGTGCCGTGTGGGGGCCGCAGGCAGCCTTCCGCGCGCTCAATCCGGCCACCGGCGAATCGATATTACCGGAATTTTCGAGCACCGGCGAAACCGAACTGCGCGAAGCCTGCGGACTTGCTGCGGACGCCTTCACCAGCTTTCGTCGGACCACCCTCGACCAGCGCGCCGACTTCCTGATGAAAATCGCGCTCAACATCATTGCCCTGCGCAGTGAATTGATCGACCGCGCCGCGGACGAATCGGGCCTGCCGCGTGGCCGGCTCGAAGGCGAGCGCGACCGCACCGTCACCCAATTGCGCCTGTTCAGCACGCTGGTGCGTTCCGGCAAATGGCAGGGTCTGCGTGTTGACCCAGCCATGCCGGAGCGCGAACCGCAGCCGCGTCCCGACCTGCGCTTGCGCCATATCGCCATCGGCCCCGTTGCCGTGTTTGGCGCCAGCAATTTTCCGCTCGCGTTTTCCGTGGCCGGCGGCGATACCGCATCGGCTTTTGCTGCCGGCTGCCCGGTCGTGTTCAAAGCGCATCCGGCGCATCCGGGCACGTCCGAGCTGGTGGGGCGCGCGGTACAACAGGCGGTTGCAGACTGCGGTTTGCACGAGGGCGTGTTTTCCTTGCTGACCGGTGCGGCGAACGAACTTGGCGCCGGCCTGGTGGCCGACCCGCGCATCAAGGCAGTCGGCTTCACCGGGTCGCGCGCCGGCGGCCTGGCCTTGATGCAGATTGCCGCTGCCCGCGAGGAACCCATCCCTGTCTATGCAGAAATGAGCAGTATCAATCCCGTGATTCTGTTACCGGGTGCGCTCGCCGCGCGGGCCGACAGCATCGCCAAAAACTTCGTCAATGCACTGGTTCTGGGAGCCGGCCAGTTCTGTACCAATCCCGGCTTGGTGCTGGCGATCGATGGCCCGGGATTGGATGACTTTGTCGAAGCGGCCCTGGCGGCGGTCGCGGCAGCCCCGGCCAGCACCATGTTGACTCCCGGAATCCACGCCGCCTATGTATCAAAGGTGGAGCGTCTGGTTGGGCATGCGGCGCTGCGCCGCAGCAAACGCGGCCAGGAAACAAATGGCCCCAACCAATGCCAGGCCAGCCTGTTCGTGATTGACGCGGCGGCATTTCTCAACGATCCTGTGTGGCAAGACGAGGTGTTCGGCGCGGCATCGGTGATTGTGCGCTGTCCCGACCAGGATGCCTTGAACAAGGTCATCGCGCACCTGGAGGGCCAACTGACTGCCACCGTGCACATGGAGCAAGCCGACCTGGAATTGGCCGACACGTTGCTGCCGGCATTGGAAGAAAAAGTCGGACGCATCGTGGTCAACGGTTTTCCAACCGGGGTCGAGGTGGCCGACGCGATGGTCCATGGCGGGCCGTTCCCGGCGACGTCCGATGCGCGCATGACCTCGGTCGGCACGCTGGCCATTGCGCGTTTCCTGCGACCCGTGTGCTATCAGAATTTCCCCGTGGCGCTGCTGCCGGATTGCCTGCGCGACGCGACGCCCGTATAGTGGGCGCGCAAGGAATGTAACGCCATATCATTATAATTTGGAGACGAGACAATGAAGAAAATACTCAAAGCCGCAACGCTGGCGGCCTTGACGGCCTCAATCGCCTTCGGCAGCGGTGCTGCATGGGCCGACGCCAAGAACCCCAAGATCGGCTTTTCGATTGATGACCTGCGGCTGGAACGCTGGGCGCGCGACCGGGATTATTTCACCGCCGCCGCCGAGCAACTCGGCGCCAAGGTATATGTCCAGTCTGCCGATGCGAGCGAGCAAAGGCAGATCGCGCAGATCGAAAACCTGATTTCGCGCGGCGTCGATGTCATCGTCATCGTGCCTTACAACGCCACCGTGCTTAACAACGCTGTGCGCGAAGCGAAGAAATCCAACATCAAGGTGATTTCCTACGACCGCCTGATCCTCAACGCCGATATCGATGCCTACATTTCCTTCGACAACAAGCTGGTCGGTGAAATGCAGGCGCAGGGCGTGATGCAGGTCAAACCGAAGGGCAACTACTACCTGTTGGGCGGCGCGCCGACCGACAACAATGCCAAGATGCTGCGCGAAGGGCAGATGGCGGTGTTGCAGCCGCTGATCGACAAGGGCGACATCAAGGTGGTCGGCAAGCAATGGGTCAAGGATTGGAGCGCTTCCGAAGCCTTGGCGATCGTGGAAAATGCCTTGACGGCCAACAACAACAAGATCGATGCCATCGTGGCGTCGAACGACGGCACCGCAGGCGGCGCGATCCAGGCATTGGCTGCGCAGAAATTGAGCGGCAAGGTCGCCGTCTCCGGGCAGGATGCGGATCTGGCGGCCGTCAGGCGCGTCATTGCCGGCACCCAGACCATGAGCGTCTACAAGCCGTTGAAGCTGCTCGCGTCGGAAGCGGCCAAGCTCTCCGTGCAACTGGTGCGCAACGAAAAACCCGCCTATAACGCCCATTACGAAAACGGCTTGAAAAATGTCGACACGGTTTTGCTGAAACCGACGCTGCTCACCAAAGGCAACGTGGACATCCTTGTCAATGACGGTTTCTATACCAAGGCGCAGCTCGCGGGACAATAATGCGGGTTGCACGTCGCATCGCTTGATGCCCGGGCGGCATTCAAGTGCAGCGCGGCGCGCCTCGCTCGGCCCGGTCCTGACCTATTCCTCCTAACGAGAACCAGTATGTCCGATTATCTGCTCGAAATGAAGGGCATCGTCAAGCAGTTCGACGGTGTCTATGCGCTCAATGGCATAGACCTGAAGATCAAGCCGGGCGAGTGCATAGGCTTGTGCGGCGAAAACGGCGCCGGCAAATCCACGCTCATGAAAATCCTGTCGGCGGTCTATCCGCACGGCACCTGGGAGGGCGAAATCCTGTGGCAGGGCAAGCCGCTGCAGGCCCATACTATCCGCGATAGCGAAGCGGCCGGGATCATCATCATCCATCAGGAGCTGATGCTGGTGCCGGAACTGTCGGTGACGGAAAACCTGTTTCTCGGCAATGAACTGACCAAGGCGGGCGGACGCATGGATTATCCCGCCATGAATCGGCGCGCCGAAGAGCTCTTGAAGGAACTCAATCTGCCCGACGTCAATGTGGTGCTACCGATCATGAACTACGGCGGCGGCCATCAACAACTGATGGAGATCGCCAAGGCATTGAACAAGAAGGCCAAGCTGTTGATTCTCGACGAACCGTCCTCGTCGCTGACGGCGTCGGAAATCGAGGTGCTGCTGGAGATCATACGCGGGCTAAAGGCCAAGGGCGTGGCCTGCGTCTATATTTCCCACAAGCTCGACGAGGTCGCCGCGATCTGCGACACCATCGTGGTCATACGCGACGGCCAGCATATCGCCACCACGCCGATGCAGGAACTCGATGTCAACCGCATCATCGCGCAAATGGTCGGGCGTGAAATGAACCAGTTGTATCCACCGCATGAGCATGCGCCCGGCGAAATGATTTTTGAAGCGCGTCACGTCACTTGCTACGATGTCGACAAGCCGGAACGCAAGCGCGTTGACGATGTATCGTTTTCCCTGCGCAAGGGCGAGATCCTGGGGATTGCCGGACTGGTCGGCGCCGGCCGCACCGAACTGGTATCGGCGCTGTTCGGCGCGTATCCGGGTCGCTATGAGGCCGAAGTGCAATTGAACGGCAAGCACATCGACACCCGCACGCCGCAGAAGGCAATACGCGCCGGGTTGGCCATGGTGCCGGAAGACCGCAAGCACCACGGCATTGTTGCCGACCTCGATGTAGGCCAAAACATTACGCTCTCGGTGCTGGGTTCCTTTGCCCGTCATACCCGCATTGACCGCGAGGCGGAATTGCTCACCGTAAACGAGCAGATCGGCCGGTTGTCGCTCAAGACTGCCAGCCCGTTCCTGCCGATAACGAGCCTCTCCGGAGGAAACCAGCAAAAAGCGGTGCTCTCCAAAATGTTGTTGACCCGGCCCCAGGTGCTGATCCTGGACGAACCGACGCGCGGCGTGGATATCGGCGCCAAATATGAAATCTACGAGCTGATGTTCGAACTCGCCAGGCAAGGCATGTCGATCATCATGGTTTCGTCCGAATTGGCCGAAGTTCTCGGCATCTCCGACCGCGTGCTGGTGATGGGCGAAGGCAAGCTGCGCGGCGATTTTGTCAACGACAACCTGACCCAGGAAATGCTGCTGGCCGCCGCGCTCGATCAAGGCGCGCCTGCGCCTTCCGCAGTAGCCATCGGAATGCACTAACCAATTACGCGATCAAAAGACAGACCCATGAACCAAATCAAAATCAAACAGCTGTTCACGCAATACAAGCTATTGGCGCTCCTGATTGCGATTGCAATTATCTGGAGCTATTTCAGCTGGAAGACCGAAGGCGGATTCGTATCGCCGCGTAATTTGTCGAACCTCATGCGCCAGATGTCGGTGACCGGCATCGTGGCGTGCGGGATGGCGTTCGTGATTATTGCCGGCGAGATCGATCTTTCGGTCGGCTCGCTGCTCGGTTTGCTAGGCGGTATCGCGGCAGTGCTTGACGTCACGCATCATTTTCCGTTGCCTCTCACGGTCTTGCTGGTGCTGGTCTGCGGCCTGTTGCTCGGCGTTTGCAACGGCTACCTGACCGCCTATGTCGGAATTCCATCGTTCATTGTCGGACTCGGCGGCATGCTGGCCTACCGCGGCATCGTGCTTGGCGTCACTGACGGCATTACGGTCGCGCCGGTGTCGTCCGAACTGGTATATCTCGGGCAAGGCTACCTGTCGGCGGAGTGGGGTGTTGTACTCGGTATTGCCTTGATCGTGCTGGCGATCGTGCTGACCTGGCGTCAGCGCGGCAGCCTGGCAAAACACAAATTGACTGTGCCGCCGATGTGGCGCGATGCATTGCGCCTGGTGGCCATTGCCCTGGTGTTGTTTGCCTTCGTTCGCACGCTCAACAGCTATGAGGGTATTCCGCTGCCGGTGTTGCTGCTGCTGGCGCTGCTGGGGATCTTCAGCTACATCGCAACGCAAACGGTATTCGGCAGGCGCATCTATTCCGTCGGCAGCAACATGGAGGCGACCCGCCTGTCGGGCGTCGATGTGCGCGCCGTCAAGCTGTGGATATTCGGCATTGTGGGTCTCATGTGCGGGCTGGCTGGAATCATCAACACGGCGCGCCTGGCGGCAGGTTCGCCATCGGCCGGCACCGGCGGCGAGCTCGATGCGATCGCCGCCTGCTTCATCGGCGGGACGTCGATGCGTGGCGGTTCCGGCACCGTCCATGGCGCTTTGATTGGTGCGCTGGTGATGGCCAGTCTCGACAACGGCATGTCGATGCTCGACGTCGACACGTATTGGCAGATGATCGTCAAGGGTGCGATTCTTACGCTGGCGGTATGGGTTGACGTTGCGACCCGGTCCGGGCGTCGCTGATTCCAGCCCGGAGTTTTCGCTGTACCTGCCATATCGCGCGCAGGTGATGGAACTATTTGCGCTCATGCGATAGCCGATCAACCTTAAGCACCACGAGTTTTGGAAAGAATATTGCCATGAATTGCGAAGAGACCAGGGCCGGACAAATCGGCCGGAACGTCGTTAGACCAAACATCGGCAGTTGGAATGCCGCCGTATTGGCGATCGCGCTCGCAACCGGCTTGCCGGTTTATGCGGCAAACGATGCCAAGCCGTGGATGGACCGCGCGCTGGGTGCCGACCAGCGCGCCGCGCTGGTGCAGAAGGAAATGACGCAGGAAGAAAAGCTTTCCCTTGTATTCGGTTACTTCGGCAGTGATTTCGGCAAGAACAAAAAGCATCCTGCCGCGCTGCCGTATTCAGCTGGTTATATTCCCGGTGTTCCCAGACTGGGCATTCCCGACCTCTTCGAGACCGATGCCGGCATCGGCGTCGCTTCGCAATATTCCGAAAAGCCGCGCGAACGCACCGCGCTCCCCTCCGGGCTGGCGACGGCAGCCAGTTGGAACCGGCAATTGGCGTACGACGCAGGCGCGATGATCGGCGCCGAGGCGCGTGCTTCCGGATTCAACGTCATGCTGGCCGGCGGCGCGAATCTCGTGCGCGAGCCGCGCAATGGACGCAACTTCGAGTATGGCGGCGAAGACCCCTTGCTGGCCGGCACCATGGTGGCGGCCCAGATCAAGGGCGTCGAGTCGAACCATATCATTTCCACGGTCAAGCATTTTGCCGTCAACGACCAGGAGACCGGCCGCAACCAACTGGATGCGCGCATCGATATCAACGCGGCGCGTATGTCCGACCTGCTGGCCATGCAATTCGTTGTGGAGCAAGCGCACCCAGGCGCCGTGATGTGCTCCTACAACCGGGTCAACGGCA
>FSYV01000244.1_pt1 | contig 15959 bp, 14 predicted proteins | sample 1638641 | NCBI WGS metagenome assembly FSYV01 (sample SAMEA3914813, study PRJEB12502) | metagenome | biome: forest; material: soil | place: Canada | collected 2011-07-07 | depth 0.3 m
CCCAGGAATAATGCCTGCCAAATTGTTGCAAACCCGCCATTTTCGCCATTTTGACGCTGAAAATCGTTCCGGAAGGGAATTTTTGCGGGAAAAACTGGTCTGAAGTCACGAAGCCGCCAGTAAGAGTCGGGGCCCTTGCAAAATCGAAAGACACAGGAAACATGCACAATGGCCGTCATTGAAATCGTTTTAAACGAGGCAGACCATACCCGCCTTCAAGGCGAGTATAGCAAGATGTGCGAAACATGGTCGCGCGTAGGCCATGCCGCCCTGCCCCCGACCTTCGAGCAATGGCTGGGCGTCCGCGCGGCCGAAAAGGAAAACGCAAAGTCAGAAGGCGAGCTCGATGACATGCGCCTTTTCAGCGCCATCGAACGTCTGGTGACGAGTTTGCCGCAGCACGGCTTTTCACTCGCGCATGTGGTCAAGCAAGGCGTGTCGCGCAGCGATGCCACGCGCGGCCTGGCCGAACTGATCGTGCGCGACTTCAGATTGCCGGCTCCCTATGCCAAACGCATCGAGGATTTATTTGAACATTATGTCAAGGACGCCCGCGAAGTGGCGGACCAGGCGCAACTGGTGGTCACCAACCGCACCTTCGGCGCATTGAATGAAGCGTACCGCCAATTGGCCGAGCGCACTGAAACTTCAGTCCAAAGGCTGGGCGCGGACCGCGCCATCGGGCGGGTCGAAGGCGCTGCGGCCATGCTGGTCGGCATGGAAGTCATGAGCCGAGAATCGGCCCGTGAGAAAACCACGGCGTTCAAGATCACGGCACGCAGCGCACCCAAAGGAAAATGGACCGACAAGATTTTCAAAGGCTCGGATATGGACGAATAATTGACAACGCACGGCAAATGGCGCTCAAGAAAAACGAGTTTGGCATATTGCAATATCCAGCTGACGACGCACGCCGTTTGTTTGTGCTGCTCGCCGCCATCGACCTGCTCGAGCGCGCCACGCCCTCGTCGATTGCCGATCTGACCGGCATCGCCGCCGAATCGATCGACGACGATATCGAAATCCTGTGCCAGCAATTCGGCATGAAGGTGCAAAAACATGGCAACGTCTATCGCATCGAATCCTGGGGGGATATATTAAAAAAGGAAGGCGTGATCAAGCGCCTGAAGGACGCAAACTGACATGGTCAGGCTATAATCGATATCCATGTCGTCACCTTCCTCAACCTCTCCAAATGCCACAAAACGCGCACCACGAAAACGGGCGCTTGCCACCGTTGCCGAGGCTGACGGCAACCGTCGCGCCGACCTTGTGCGCGTATCGGCACGCCTGTTCCGGGAAAAGGGTTTTGAAGGCACCACGATCCGCGATATTGCCGACGCCGTGGGTATGCGTTCCGGCAGCCCGTTTTACCACTTCAAGAGCAAGCAGGAGATATTGGCTGCAGTGATGGAGGAAGGTCTCGTGGCCGGCCTCGATGCCACCAGCAAGATCATGGCACTGGACCTTTCGCCACGGGAGAAATTCCTTGCCCTGGTGCGCTCGCACCTTGAAACCGTTTTGGCCGAGGGACACGACTTCATTCCGGTACTGCTGTACGACTGGCGCAGCCTGAGTCCGGACTTGCAGGCGCATATCATCGAACTCAAGGATCGCTACGACCTGTACTGGCAACAGATGTTGAGCGAGTTGAAGCAAGCCGGTCTGATCAAGGATGACGGCAAGGTGGTGCGGCTGCTATTGCTGGGGGCGATCAACTACAGCGTGCAGTGGTATCGGCCGGGGAAGGGATTGTCGCTCGATCAGTTGGCACAGCAGACGGTGGCGTTTTTCCTCGATTGAGTTTGCCCGATGATTAGTGTTTGTTTCACGCGGCAAATTAAATTGCATGCTTGACCGGCAACCCATCCGGCACTTCGATTTCCATCCGCAGCAACCCCGCCGCCAGCGATTTGCCCAGGCTGTCGCTGCGCAACGAGCGCGCCGCGCCGCCATCGAGCGCCCGATGCAAGACAAACTTCAGCGCCAGCAGGTTGTCCATCTCGAATCGCTCCACTACACCGAATGCAATGCCGGAAAAATGCGCCGCAACACGTTCCGCTGTTACCTCGCGCTTCAGCACTGCATAAGTCTCGGCGTCGTAGGCGAACAAGCCCAGGTCTGCCTTGTCGCCCTTGTCGCCGCCACGCGCGTGGCAGATGCGCACCAGTGATAGCTTCATCTCATACCTCCATCACTTCGACTGTCACGCCGCTCTCGATCAATTCACGCCGGACCAGAGTGGGCCAGATGCCGAGCAACTCGGTTGCCGGCTGCATGCCCATGCGCCCTCCGACGAATGGCGGGCCGGATAACGCCAGCCAAGGAAACATACGACCGAAACCGTCGGCCACGCGCTTGTCGCCGGTGCGCAGCGCCATGCGCAGGTAGACTTCATTTAGCGCATCGCGCTGGGCCGGGTCGGCCAACGGGCCGAGGATGGAGTCGTAGCCGAGATATTCGATGCGCAGGTCGTCGTATTGCATTTTCTGCTCCTGCAGTTGCTGCTTAACGATCTGCGCCGTGCGTTCAGCCTTCAGATAAGCTTGCGGCCAACTGTAGCCGATGGTGGCTTGCCCCATCCAGCCATCGTGGTAGCCGCCGACGATCTTCAGGCAGGTCGGCCTCGGCTTGCCTGTCGCGCCGCTGACGCGCACGCGATCGTTTCCGAGATCTTCCACGCGCACGCTGCCCATGTCGAGAATCACGTCGGGCGAGAAGTAATTGCGCGGATCGTGCACTTCGTAAAGCAATTGCTCGCGCACGGTATCGAACGAAACCCGGCCGCCGGTGCCGGGCGCCTTGGTGACGACGGCGCTGCCGTCATCGCTGACTTCGGCGATCGGATAACCGATATGGCCGAGGTCGGGAATATCGACCCAGTCGAGGCCGCCGAAATTGCCGCCACTGCCCTGGCCGGAACATTCGAGTAAATGGCCGACCGTCAATCCCTGCGCCAGGCGATTCCATTGTTGCGGCGACTTGGCGTCGAGCGTCCAGCCGAATTCGTAGGCCAGCGGCGCCAGGAACAAGGCCGCATCGGCCACGCGCCCGGTGAGAACGATATCGGCGCCCTGCTCCAGCGCCTTGATGACGGGCGCCGCGCCGAGATAGGCATTGGCGAACACCATGCGCTCGCGCACTGTCGACAGCGCAACACCGCTATCGAGATGCGCGAAGGCCTCGCCCCGTTGATGCAAACTATCCAGCCGCGGCAAGACGTCATCGCCCGTCACGACCGCAATGCGTGCATGCCAGCCCTTCTTGCGAAACAGTTCCGCCAGCGCATCGCGCGCGCCGTGCGGATTCAAGCCGCCGGCGTTGAGGATGAACTTGACGCCCTTGCCGTCGTTGGCTTTTTGCGCAATCGGCCAGAGCTTCGCCAGCATCGGCAGCAAATCCTTGGCGTAGCCGGCCTGGGCGTCCCTGGCGCGGTCCTTTTGCAGGATCGCCAGGGTCAATTCGGCGAGGTGATCGGACGCAATGTATTGCACGCCGCCGCGTTCGATGCTGGCGACAATCGGAGCCCAGGCGTCGCCATAAAACCCCAGGCCTGCACCGATGCGCACGGTTTTTCCGGCTGCGTTCATGATCTCGCGAGTTCCAGCAAAATCTTGCCAGGCGCGACCTGCTCGCCGGGCGACACATGCACCGCCTGCAGCACGCCCGCAAACGGCGCGATCATCGCATGTTCCATCTTCATTGCCTCCAGCACTACCAGCGTTTGCCCCGCGTGCACCGACTGGCCGACGGCAGTCGGCAGCGCCGCGATCTTGCCATTCATCGGCGCGCGCAGCACGCCATCGCCGCCATCACTGCCTGCGGCCTGCGGTGCCTGGTAGGTCAGGTCGCGCAGGCCATGGTTGCGGCCGTTGAGGCGGAACAATATCCGTTCACCGTCTATGCAATATTGCAGGCCGAGTGCCTGATCGCCGACCCGGACATGCAACTCGGAGATGGACGAAGGTTCCATGGCGATATCAAATATTTCGTTACCAGTGCGTACGGTCCACATACCTGCACCCGAAGCCTTGGCTGTCGCTACATGGGCAACACCATCGAGCTCAATCTGCAGTTTGTCTTCAAAAGCCGCGCTGCTGCACCAGCCACGCAATTCCGGCGGGTATGGTTGCGCAGTCGCTTGGCTGCGCACTTGCAGCAAAAGCGCGCAGCCGAGGGCGTGCGTCAATCCATCGGCGTCCATGGGCGTCGCATGCGCCAGTTGTCCACCGATGAAGCCTGTCGTGGCATTGCCTGCGTTGAATTCGGGATGCGTCAACACGTCGAGCAGGAAATCCTGATTGGTCGGCACGCCCAGCAGCAGGCATTGATCCAATTGTCTGCGCAGGTTGCGCAAAGTCTGGTCACGCGTCGGCCCGTGCGCGATCAGCTTTGCCACCATCGAATCGTAGAACGGCGATATCTCCTGCCCGCTTTCCAGCGCGTGCTCGACGCGGATGCCTTCCGGCGCACACCACAGCGCAATCCTGCCGGTCTGCGGCAGGAAACCGTGCGCCGGGTCTTCGGCGCACAGGCGCACTTCGATCGCATGGCCGCCGGCAAGCAGGCGCGCATCGATCTGTTCCTGCGTCAGCGGCAGGCGTTCGCCGCTAGCAATACGCAATTGCCATTCGACCAGGTCGAGGCCGGTGATCGCCTCCGTGACCGGATGCTCAACCTGCAGCCTGGTGTTCATCTCCATGAACCAGAACGCCCCGTCGCCTTCGAGCAGGAATTCGATCGTGCCCGCGCCGACATATCCGCAGCTGCGCGTTGCCTCGATGGCAGCCCGGCCCAGGCGATGGCGCAAGGTCTGGCTCACCGCCGGCGACGGCGCTTCTTCGACAATTTTCTGATGTCGCCGTTGCACCGAACAATCGCGCTCGCCGAGGTGGACCACGTTACCGTGCGTGTCGGCAAATACTTGCACTTCGACGTGGCGCGGATTGACCAGCGCGCGTTCAAGGATCAATTCGCCGCTGCCGAAGGCCTGCTGTGCTTCGGAGCGCGCCTGCACCAGGCCGGCCGGCAAGGCATCGATATCCTGCACCAGACGCATGCCGCGACCACCGCCACCGGCTGCCGCCTTGATCATCAGCGGAAAACCGATGCGCGCCGCTTCAGCGAGCAAGATTGCATCGGCCTGTTGTTCGCCCTGATAGCCGGGCAGCAGCGGCACATCGCGCCCGGCCAGCAATCTCTTGGCCGCCGCCTTGTTGCCCATCGCGCGCATGGCAGCCGGCGGCGGCCCGATCCAGGTCAGGCCGGCATCCAACACCGCCTGCGCAAAATCGGCATTTTCCGCGAGAAAGCCATAGCCCGGATGCACGGCATCGGCGCCATGCCGATACGCGGCCGCGAGTATTGCTGCACCGCTCAGATACGACTCGGCGGCCGGCCCCGGCCCGATGCGGCAGGCGCAATCGGCCAAGCGCACATGCGGCGCGTGCGCGTCGGCGTCCGAATACACAGCCATGGCGCGATAACCCATCGCCTGCGCCGTCCGCATGACGCGCACGGCAATTTCTCCACGGTTGGCGATCAGTATCAGATTCATGGCGCCTCGGATGAATTTTCAATCCAGGCGGCGGCGCGCTTGGCGGCAAACGCCGCAACGCCCTCCGCCGCGTCGTCGTTGCGCAAGGCGGTGGCAAATTGCAGCGCTGCGAAGTCGAGCGTAGCATCGAGTGCAGCGACCTCCTGACGCAAGATCGCCTTGGTCGCGGCCAGCGCGCGCGGCGCACCGCGCAATACTTTTTGCAGGGCCTTGTGCAGCGCGACTTCCAACTCGGCAGTCCCTTCGTGGACTTCGGAAACCAGCCCGACGTCCAAGGCTTGCCAGCCATCGATGCGTGCCGCCGTCAATGCCAGGCGGCGCGCCTGCGCTTGCCCGATGCGCATTGCGATAAATGGCGCGATCTGCGCCGGCGGCAATCCCAGGCTGACCTCCGGCATTGCCAGTTGTGCACTGCCTGCGGCGAGCGAGATGTCGGCGATCGCCAGCAAGCCGAGGCCGCCGCCCATTGCTGCGCCCTCGATCACGGCTATCACGACTTGCGGCAGCGCCAGCCACGCCTGCAGCATGCTGCCGAATTGGCGATTGGCCGTCGCAATCGGATCGATGCCTTCGACCGGCGCCGGCATTTGCATCATGCGCTGGAAATCGCCGAAGTTACCGCCAGCGCAGAAGTTGCCGTGCGCGCCGCGCAGCACGATACAGCGCAAGCCTGCATCGCCCGCCGCTACGCGCGCGACCTCGTGTAACTCGCCGACCATCTGCTCGGACAAGGCATTCTTCGTCGGCGCGTCGTCAAGCGCGACATGCAGGATGCTGCCGCCGCGGCTCAGCCTCAGTTTTTGCGGATTCCCCATCGTGCTCACCGGGCTGGTTTGCCGGGGTGGATGCCCATGGTCTTGGCGATGATGCCCATCATCACTTCGTCCGCACCGCCGCCGATGGACGCCAGGCGTCCGTCGCGATACATGCGCGCCACCAGGTTTTCTTTCGTGTAACCCATGCCGCCCCAGAATTGCAGGCAGGCGTCGGGCACGAGACGCATCAGGCGGCCGGCCTTCAGCTTGGCCATCGATGCCAGCTGGGTCACGTCCTGCCCACCGATATAAAGATCGCATGCGCGATACGTCAACGCGCGCAACGCCTCCACTTCGGTCTTCAACTCGGTCAACTTGAAGTAGACCCATTGGTTGTCGAGCAGGCGTCCACCGAACAGCTGCCGTTCGCGCGCCCACTCCACGGTCCAGTCGATGCAGTTGATCAGGGCCTGGATCGAGTTTGCCGCAGCCCACAGGCGCTCTTCCTGGAACTGCAGCATCTGGTAGGTGAAGCCCATGCCTTCCTGGCCGATGGCATAGTGTTGCGGCACGCGCACGTCGTCGAAATAGATCAGGCCGGTGTCGGAAGAATCCATGCCGATCTTGCGGATCTTCTTGCCCACGCTGACGCCCTTGGTCTTCATCGGCACCATGATCAGCGTCTTGTTCTTGTGCGGCGAGCCGTCGGAAGTGTTGGCCAGCAAGCACATCCAGTCGGCCTGCAAGCTGTTGGTGATCCACATCTTGCTGCCGTTGATGACATAGTCGCCGCCATCCTTGCGCGCCGTGGTCTTGATAGACGCGACGTCGGAGCCGCCCGACGCCTCGGACACGCCGACGCAGCCGACCATGTCGCCCGCAATGGCAGGAGCGAGGAATTCCGCGCGCAACGCGTCGGAACCGAAGCGCGCCAGGGCCGGCGTGGCCATGTCGGTTTGCACGCCGATGGCCATGGGCACGCCGCCGCAATGGATGTGGCCGAGCGTTTCGGCCATCATCATCGAATACGAATAGTCGAGCGCGAGGCCGCCGTATTCGACGGGCTTGCACAGGCCGAGGAAGCCGAGGTTGCCCATTTTCTTGAACAGTTCGTGGGCGGGAAAAATTTCGGCGGCTTCCCATTCGTCGACGTACGGGTTGATTTCGTTGTCGATGAAGCGTTTCAGGTTGCGTTGGAGTTCCTGGTGTTCGTGGGTGAGGTTCATGTTGTCTCCTGGCGGCGGATTTGCCCTTTTTTAAAACTTCTCTATTTGCTTTGGTGCTCGGTTCTTGTCGAGCATTAGTTCAGTTTTACGTTGCCGGTGGTAGACCGGCGGCAACTCCCTTTCTTTGTCTCGCGCCTCGCCGGTCGCCAAAAAGGAAGCAAAGAAAGGCGAGCGCGGGATGCTGTCCCTTCGGGGTCCCCGAAAAATGGGTATTCGAAATGGGAAATGAAACAAACTCGCCTTCGGCTCAGACATGTTTCATTTCTTATCCATTTCGAACACCGATTTTTCGGCAACATCCGAGCGCAATTTCTACAGCGCGCTCAAGGTGCGCATAAAAATTCTCTGTTAAACCCTAAACCTCAAATTCGTCATTTCCTACGGCCTCGCCACGCCAAACTGCACTGGACGCAGCGTGCGCTTTCTGGCTTCTTCACAAACCGACAACGTCAACGCCAGCACCTTGCGTGTGTCGCGCGGGTCGATTACGCCGTCGTCCAGCATCAGGCCTGACGTATAGAATGCGTCGGTCTGGCTTTCGAAGGTGGTGATGATTTTTTGCTTCATGGCTTGCAGTGCTGCTTCGTCAACAGATTGGCCTTTGCGCTTGGCGCCTGCTTCCATCACCATGGCCATGGTGCCGGCGGCTTGTTCGGCACCCATGACTGCGGTGCGGGCGTTGGGCCAGCTGAAGGAAAAATCCGGATGGAAGCCGCTGCCGCACATGCCGTAGTTGCCGGCGCCGAAGCTGGCGCCGCACATGAAGGCAATCTTCGGCACATTGACGTTTGAGACGGCCTGGATCATTTTCGCGCCGTGCTTGATCATGCCGGCGCGTTCGGATTGCGTGCCGACAATGAAGCCGGTAGTATTTTGCAGGAACAGCAAGGGGGTGCCGGATTGGCAGCACGCTTGCATGAAATGCGTGGCCTTGTTCGCGCCGTCGGGGTCGAGCGGGCCGTTGTTGGTCAAGATGCCGACGCGCTGGCCGCAGATGGCGGCGTGCCCGGTAACGGTGGCGGGGCCATAACTTGCCTTGAATTCGAGGAAATCCGAGCCGTCGGCGATTCTGGCGATGACTTCGCGCATGTCGACCGGCTTTTTCGGATCGGCCGGCATCAGGCCGAGCAATTCCTCAGTGCCGTAGCGCGGCGGGACGAACTCGATCTGCCGGGAAATTTGATCACGATTCCAATCGAGCGCGATAACAATCTCGCGCACAATGCGCAAGGCGTCGCCGTCGTTTTCGGCCAGGTATTCGGCCAGGCCGGACACAGTGGCATGCATCTCGGCGCCGCCCAATTCCTCTTCGGTAGCGATCTCGCCGGTTGCCGCTTTCAGCAATGGCGGTCCGGCGAGGAAGGCGCGCGAGCGGTCGCGCACCATGACCACATAATCGGACAAGCCCGGCATGTAGGCGCCGCCCGCGGTTGAGGAGCCATGCACCACCGTGATCACGGGTATGCCGGCGGCGGAAAGGCGCGCCAGGTTATGGAAAATCGTGCCGCCTTGCACGAAGTGCTCGACGCGATATTCAAGCAGGTTGGCCCCGGCGCTTTCGACCAGATGGATGAAGGGTAGTTTCTTGGATAGGGCAATGTCCTGAGCACGCAGAATTTTTTCCAGGCCCGACATTTTCAACGCGCCGGCATTGATGCCGGAGTCGGAAGCAAGAATCAGCGCGCGCACGCCGCCGACATAACCGATGCCGGCAATCACGCCGCCACCCGGCACGCTCTTTTCCGCATCAGGCACATCGCGCAGGTAGCCGGCCATGGTCGAGAGTTCCAGGAAGGGTGCGCCGGTATCGAGCAGGCGCGCGATGCGCGCACGCGGCAGCAATTGGCCGCGCTTTTCAAATAGCGGCTCAGCGGCGTGGGATGTTTTTTGCGTGCGCTGTTCCAGCATGCGCAGGCAGGCGATCTGGGCCAGCATCGTTTCGCGGTTCTGTGCGTAGGCGGCGCTGCCGGTGACGAGTTGTGAGGTGATCATCGTCATGCGCGCTTACTTATCCCTGTCTTCATCATCTTCCTTTTCCTGCAACACCTTGGGCATGCGTGCCAACGGAAAGCCGTCGAAGACGCGCACTGCAGCAGACGCCGGCACGCCCTCCTTGCCGGCCGGCCAACCCATGCGCATCTGCGGTCGACCGCCATCGACGCGCAATACGCTGCCGGTGATGAAGCTGGCCGCTTCCGAGAGCAGGAACACGATCGGCGCGGAGACCTCGGCCTCGCTCGCCATGCGCTTTAATGGCACGCCGTTGACTGCGCCGCGCAGGATGGGCGCCATTTGCGGCGGATAGCTGTCCATGCCGCTCGATGCCACGTAACCCGGCGCGACGGCATTCACGCGCACGCCGTATTGCGCCCATTCCAGCGCCGCCGTCTCGGTGAAATTGACCATGCCTGCACGCGCCGCACCCGAATGTCCCATGCCGGGCATGCTGCCCCACATGTCGGCCACGATGTTGACGATGGCGCCGCCGTGATGTTGCATCGATTGATTCAGGCACTCGCGCGCCATCAGGAAACCGCCTGTCAGGTTGGTCTTGACGACCGCTTCCCAACCCTTGAGCGAAATGTCCTTCAGCGGCGAGGGAAACTGTCCGCCGGCATTGTTGAGCAACGCATCGATGCGACCATGCTCTTCCAAAACAGCTTGCACGGCGGCTTGCACCAGCGCTTCGTCGCGGATGTCGCAAATCTTGAAACCTGCCTTGCCGCCGGCGGCGTGGATCTCGCCGCACACCGCTTCAAGCTTGGCCGCGTTGCGTCCGATCAATTCGACGCGCGCGCCCAATGCAGCCAATTCGTGGGCCGTGCATCGGCCGATGCCGGATCCGCCGCCGGTCACGACGACGACCTGCCCGTCGAACAGGCCGGGACGAAAAATCGAACGATAGGCCATGCGATTACCTTTCCAAAGAATGGAAACCCGACGCTCACTGTACTCCGCCGCATGGGCAATGAATACTGCACCAGCCGCATTTTCCATATGAAAAGCAGTGCAAGGGACTGGTGTCCGGCATTTTACCAAGCAAGCAGTTGCTTTGTAAAGAACCGCGACATTGGCGCGCATTGATTGGCATCGATTGGCAGATTTGAGAATCCGCTCTCTAATTTCGCTACGAATCGGCCGACCTTGGTTTACGAGGTAGTAGAATCAGCGAACCTTGAACCTCTCCCCTCTGCCCGCTTGCGGGAGAGGGGTGGGGGAGAGGGTGTTCGCAATTGCTATCTGGCTCGGCGTACACCCTCTCCCCTGCCCCTCTCCCACAAGTGGGAGAGGGGTACTTGTGACTATGCGCAACCTGATTCTGCCAACAAACGGATGCATTCCGCTTGCGCGCCCCATGGCGCTCTGGCTTACTGCGGTCGGCATGGCCGTGCTCGCGCCAAGCGCCCATGCCCTCGGGCCCAGGCCGGATTTCGGCGTGACGCTCGGCCCGGCGGTTCTGTGCCGCGACAAACTGGAAATGAAATACCTGTACGACTATCTCAGCACAAGCTTCGGCCCCGCATACAAGCGGGAACAGGGCGCCTATTGGTTTCGCACCAAGGCGCAGCTGTTCGGCAAGGAACTGGTCGAGGTGTTCGTTTCAGACCAAAGCAGCGAATGGGATTTCGTCGGGGCGGTGTTCAAGGTCAAGCCTGACGAATTGGCCACTGCAGTGCAGACTGCCGCCGGTCCGGTGTTCGTGAAAACGGCAACCGGCTATCAATACTCGCCCTACCAGGCGCAGGGCTCGAGCGAAATCATGTGGCAAAACAAGAACGCCAAATTGCTCTGCCGGCGTCACGTCACCGCCATGCCCCCGCTCGCGCCGCCGGTCCGTTGACGCAGCCAGTCGCGCACCAGCGGCCAGAGGAATTTTTCCTGTCCGGATTTGAAGAAACCAAAGTGACCGATGCGTTGCAAACCGAATTGTTCCGGTTCGATTTCACGATAATCCACTGCGGCATTGGTATAAGCCTCGTGCAGCATGCGTGAACCGGAAGCCTGCAACAACTCGTCGTCGCCAAAGGTCAATCCCAGCACCGGATAGACGGCGCGGGCATAGGCGCCGCGCGCTGCGGGTTCACCGGTCAGCAGATAGTCGGGTGTCAGGCACCAGTGCCGCCATTGCATCATCACGCCGGCAGGCAGGTCGCCTATGATGCCGATGCGCCGGCCAGGAAAATAGCCGAACAAAGGGCACAGCAGCGGCGCCAGGAAATGCCAGAGCAGGCGCGATGAACGTTGCAACCTCGGCTGATTGTGCCGCACCGCGCCGCTCCCGACCGCGATATTGACCAGGCCCGCAATGCGCTGCACCGATGGCAGCAGCGGCGCAATCTGGCCGCCAAGGCTATGTCCGACGACAAACAGCGGCAAACTGCGATCGGCATCGCCGGCCTGCTGGATCACCGCATCATAATCGCTTGCCAGCCAGGTCGAAATGTCAGCCTTGCTGTGGCGCATGGATGCGCCCGAGGATTCGGCCATATCGCGGTAATCGAAGGTCCAGACCCGGAAGCCCTGCGCGGCCAGGTAGCCGGCAAAGTCGGCATAAAACTTTTGCGGCACTGCCATGGCCGATGCGATCACGACATGGGCGCGCGCTTGTTCTTGCGGCTCATGGCGATATGCCGCCAATGGAAAGCCGTCATGCGCCGTGAGCGAAATACGCGTTCTTGTCATTGCCCTGCTCCATTCGCATCTACCTTCAGATCTGCCGCAAGACTGCGCCAGGCGGCGCCGCTCAGTTCATCGATCGCCTCGCGCGGATCAATGCTGATGCGCCCACCCAGCCAGTGGCGCGATAATTCCTGCGCCGGCCCCATCAGGATAGCGACGTATAACTCGAACGGCATGCGCCGCAGCGTGCCATCCTTGAGCCAGGGTTTGAAAAAACTGAACAACTGCCTGAGATGATCAGCCGTGTGCTGCCGCACCAGTTGCTCATGTGCGGCGCTGACTGCCTGCCGGCGCGAAAACAGGAAACGCGCCAGGTCGGGATAGTCAACGATCCAGTGGATATGCGCGTCCACAAGCGCGTGCATCGCCCGTTGCGCATGCGTTTTGCCATCGATGGCTGCGATCAGGCGCCCCCAGTAGTCATTCAGAGTTGCGACAAACAATGCGGCAGCAATGCCCTCCTTGGTGCCGAAGTGATGGTAGATGCTGCCGACCGAGGCCTGGCTGCGTAGCCGGATATCCTCGATGGTGGTGGCTTCGATGCCTTTTTCCGTAAATACTGCGAGGGCGGCGGCAAGGATGGCATCCCTGCGGGTGCCGGGTGTCGTTTCCTCGTGGGCGACGCTTGATTTCATGACTAGAACAATATTCTAGAATATTATTCTAGTCAAGTCATCGCTAGTCACGACCACATTGTTCAATCATCAAGCACAAAAAAAACCGGGCCAGACTGGCCCGGTTTTCTTGAACAGCTGTCAGGACAAATTACTTCCCGCCGCGCATCTCGTTGGCCACGTCATGTGCGCCATAGATCTTGTCGAGCGCTTCCAGCAACGCCGCGCTGTCAACGGCAACTGTGCGGTTCACGGTTTCGTCGAAACCGAATGCGCCGCCGAGCGAATGGATGTTGCCGTCGAACACCAGGCCGACCAGCTCGCCCTTGCGATTGACGACCGGGCTACCCGAATTGCCGCCGATGATGTCGTTGGTGCTGACAAAATCGAACGGTGTGTTCGGGTTCAGCTTGTCCTTGGCCTTGAGCCAGCTGTCAGGCAGCTTGAACGGTTCCGCGCCGGTCGCATGGCCATAGGTGCCGCCCATGGTGGTGAACGGTGCCAGGTCGGCTCCGGCTTCCTTCCAGCCCTGGACCTTGCCATAAGACAGGCGCAGGGTGAAGGTGGCGTCAGGATAGATGCTGGTGCCGAGCATGGCAAAACGCGCAGCGGCGATCTTTTCGTCGGCCTTGGTGACGACCGATTCCACGCGCGCTTCATAGTCCTTGCGCAGCGAGCGGGCATACGGATCAAGCTGCAGCATCATCTTGATGAACGGATCGTCCGAGGCCATGACCGCCTTCATGCCGCCTTCCCACAATGCCTTGCGCACCGCGACGTCGCCCAGCTTGGTACCGTCGATCATGTGCGCTGCCACATCTTCAGGCGAATCCTTGCCCAGCACCTGCATGACTTGCGGGTTGGAAGGCGTCAGATATTCGCGCATCTTGGTCAGCGAGAAGGTCAACTTCATTTTCTCGAAATCGTTATAGATCGGCGCGGGCGACAACAGGCCGGCTTGCACCTGCGGCAAACGCGCATCGGCAAATTCCGGCAAACGTTCGCCATCCGGTTTTTCGCGCTCGGCGGCGGCACGCACCAGCGTGCGGGCGAATCCTGCGTAATCCGTGTCGAAGGCCTGGTTGCCCTCAAACTCGAACATCGGACGGCGCAGATCCTTGCTGACCTTGACCGCATTGGCAATATCGTCCCAGGCGCTGCCGGTCGATGCCTTCAGGCCGGGCTTGCCGAGGACGTATTGGCGCAGCTTCTTTTCTTCTTCCAACTTCTGGTTCCACAGTGTTGGTTCAATCAGGGCTTCACGTTGGCCGCCGAGCGCCTTGATGCTGTTTTCAATGTAGAACAGTGTCGCGTTGGCTTCGCGTGCCTGCTCGGCGCCCAATGCGCGGAATTGCGTCAGACGGCCGCGCAGCTCGGACAGGTAAATCAGGATTTCAGGCAGGCGCGTGTCGCGCAGATAGCCCAGGCGCGCCATGGTGAATTCGCGCTGGGTGCTGCCGGGGTGGCCGGCGACAAAGACCGCCTCGCCGGCGGCCGGGCCAGCCGGATTGACCGGCAGGTAGTTGGCCACCTGTGCCGGCTTGCCGTCTTCATACACGCGCAGCAGCGACATGTCGAGATCGTAGCGTGGGAAATTGAAGTTATCCGGATCGCCGCCGAAGAATGCAACCGACTGTTCCGGCGCAAACACCAGGCGCACATCCTGGAAGCGGTGGTAACGATACAGGTTGTATTTGCCGCCCTGGTACAGGCTGACCATGTCGCAACGCACTTTGTCGCCGTCCTTGCCGACGCATTCGGCCGACAGCTTGGCGGTTTCGGCATTCTTGGCCTTGGTGAACGCTTCGCCCGACAGGCCGGCAGTGGCTTTGTGCATGGCGTCGGTCACATCGATGATTTTTTCCAGGCGGTTGACTTCCATTGCCGGGCATTTCTGTTCTTCGGCCATGGTCGGGGCAAGGTAGCCGGTTACCATGTAGTCTTTCTTGTCGTTCGAAATTTGCTCCACGCATTGCGCAGCGCAGTGGTGATTCGACAAGACCAGCCCGTTGGGCGAGACGAAGGAGCCGGAGCAACCGAAAGCCAGGCGAGCCGACGATTGCATCGTATGCTGCAGCCAGTTGGCATCGGGTGCAAAACCGATTTCCTTCTTCATTTTTTCCGTCGGTGGATTATCGAAGGTCCACATGCCTTCGGCCGCGCCGGCGGCCAAAGGCGCCAGCAACAGGCTTAACAGGATTCTCTTTTTCATTTGTAAACTCCAGATATGATTATTATGGGTCGGGTGTGGTACACCCTGACCAAAGTATGTCCCCGGCGGATTCTTTGTATTTCGTCCGGAAGCAAACCATTATATCGAAGGCAATATTTTGCGCAGCAGCGCAACTCGCCGTCAACCTATCGCCAACCTACTGCTTTTTGCGCCTGCGAGCTTGAAGGAAAAATACTGGCTTGCCAAGATTTATGCGACAGAATGCAAAAATCGAGGGACGAATTGCATTGCCTCCATACCTTGCAGTGCAGCATTTCGCCCATTTTCCTGCGCATCGCCTGCTTACGCGATATGACCTGTGTGACCTCTGGATAAACGCACGAACGTTCGCGCTAACAAGCGTCAGTGTTTACGATAAACAACGAAAATACCGCAAGTCGGATTATCCTAAGTGAACTGCACTACGCAATGCGGCGCGCTCTGGTTTATCCTTTCTCGAGGAGCAGGCAAATCAACGAATAACTCAATGAATTCTTGCCTGCAAAGGGCTCATGAGCGTATCAGGATCGCACCTGGTGCAGCGTGCCGGCGCCGCGGCTGCCATGCATATTGGAAATCGGCCGGTAATTTCTCACATTCTTATATCGCCGTATATCACATAACTCTTCATCATTGAACGGTAGAATCAGGCTCAGGGTGGATATTGGACGGAGTCCGTATATGAAAAAGAACGAAAACAAGCCGCACTTGACATCGGCACCGCAGCGATCGGCACATCGCCATTCCGACAACAGGACGCTGTACCGCAAAATCCTGCCGGCGCTGATCGCCAGTTGCTTCGCCTGCGGCCCCGTGTTTGCCAATCCGGGCGGGGCGCAAGTCGTCACCGGCCAGGTCAGCATCAGCAGCAACGGCAACGTCCTCACCATCACCAATTCGCCGGGCGCCATCATC
>FSYV01000161.1_pt1 | contig 15867 bp, 17 predicted proteins | sample 1638641 | NCBI WGS metagenome assembly FSYV01 (sample SAMEA3914813, study PRJEB12502) | metagenome | biome: forest; material: soil | place: Canada | collected 2011-07-07 | depth 0.3 m
GGCCTGATATTGCCGCTGATCGTGCTGGTGGTCGGCTTGATCGGCATCGTTTCGTATGAAAAACAGCAACGCATCAATGAAACGGCCGACCTCGATGCCGCCATGTTGACCGACGACTTGCCGGTCGTGGCTTACGCCGATCATGGATTCAATGCCTACCTCGAAAAGCGGGCAGAATAGTCTATGGCGTTTATTTTGCACTCTCAACCTGCCGCCCGCTTGCTGCGGGCGGTATGCATTTTGAGCCTGCTAACAATTTGGTGCTGCGCGCTCGGGATGAAAGCCGCCGGTGCAACCCAGCCGACTCCCGCCCCCGTTTCCGCGACGAACTCGGTGGCAACCGCACCGGCTGCAGCAAAGCCTGAAGTCAAACCGTTCTGGAGCGAACTTACACCTGCGCAACGGCAGGTATTGGCGCCTTTGGCGTCACAATGGGGCCAGCTCGACAATAATCACAAGGTCAAGTGGATCGCGATCAGCAATAAGTACCCATCCATGACCCCGGAACAGCAAGCACGCCTGCAAACCAACATCAGCGATTGGGCAAAGTTAACGCCTGAGCAACATCGCCTGGCGCGGGAAAGTTATGCCAAGGCCAAGAAACTGAATCCGGAACAAAAGAATGCGCAGTGGCAGCAATATCAACAGTTGCCGGAAGAACAAAAACAAAAGCTGGCGGCGGATGCCGTAGCCAAGAAACGGATTGCCAACGTGCCCAGCCTGCAAAGCAAGCCCAAGACGGTGGAGCCGTTGAAATCGAGCAAAAAGTCGAGTCCAGCGAGTCCGTTAACCGGTTCGACGCCGGTTGCCGTGGCCCCGGCAAAAACACCTCAGACAACACCGGTTTTCGGCGGGTCGGCACCCGGCGCAACGTCGGCACCAATAGCGCAGCCAGGTCAGCCTATTGCGCCTGCACCGGCGCAAAACATCAACAAATAAGCCGCTTTGAATTCTCCTTCCTCCGCAGTGCCCAAGGCGGTGCCCAACCCAGTGCCCAGAATTCGGCGCCGGCTCGCCAGCATGCTTTATGAATGCGTGCTGTTGTTCGGCATCCTGTTCATTTCGGCGTGGCTGTTTTCCACCCTGCTGCAGCAACGCAATGCCATGTATTTGCGCGAACCGCTGGAAATCTGGTTGTTCTTTGTAGTCGGAATCTATTTCATCTGGTGCTGGACCCACGGCGGGCAGACCCTCCCGATGAAAACCTGGCATATGCGCCTCGTGACCAAGACCGGTGCGCCGCTCACGCCATGGCGCGCCATGCGGCGCTATTTGCTGTCCTGGCTATGGTTCCTTCCTGGGCTTGCTGCGGCCAAGCTGCTCGAAACACAGGGGTGGATGCTGATTGCCTTTCCCGCTCTGAATTTCGTCATCTGGGCGGCCACTGCATTGATCGACAAGGATCGTCAATTCCTGCATGACAAGCTGGCTGGAACGCGCATTATCGTCGCGTGACATTATCCTGCTCATATTGACGGCGAAGTAATACTGACCGTTAATTTCGTACCGCTTCATTTCACGGCAAATTACTCGTATAGTAGCGTCACTTCCGTTACGAGCTTGCCATGAAACAACTCAAGGTCCTGATCCCGCTCCCGAACCACGACTTCGATCCAAGCGAAGTGGCGGTGCCGTGGAAGATCATCCGCGCCGCCGGATTCCAAGTCACCTTTGCGACCCCCGATGGCCAGCGTGGTTATCCCGATCCAATGATGCTCAGCGGCGAAGGCCTCGATCCCTGGGGCTGGATACCCGGCTTGCGCAAGCTGCGCGTAATCGGCCTGATGTTGCGTGCCGATGGCGCTGCGCGCGCGGCATACCGCGAGCTGGAAAGCGACGCCGATTTCCTGAAACCATTGAGTTACGCGCAATTGCGTGTCGAGGATTTTGACGCCCTGCTCCTGCCGGGTGGCCACGCCAGGAAAGTCAGACAATACCTTGAAGACGCGACGCTCCAAACCTTTGTCGCAGATTTTTTCGGCACCAACAAGCCGGTGGCGGCGGTTTGCCACGGCGTGGTGCTGGCGGCACGCGCGATTTCCAAGACCAGCGGCAAGTCCGTGCTATACGGCCGCAAGACCACCGCGCTGACGTGGAAGCTGGAAAAAAGTGCATGGGACCTGACCCGCTTCTTCGCGCGCTTCTGGGATCCCGACTACTACCGCACTTATCGCGAATCGAAAAGCGAACCGGCGGGCTTCTGGGCCGTCGAGCACGAAATCAAACGCGCGCTGGAAAAGGAATCGGATTTTCTCGACGTCGATCCGAGGGCGCCAAACCATTTCATGAAGAGCAGCGGATTGATGCGCGATCGGCTGGACGATGCAAGACCCGCGTGGGTCGTGCGCGACAGGAACTACTTGTCGGCGCGCTGGCCGGGCGACGTGCACACGTTCGCGCGCCAATTCGTCGCGATGCTCAATGAAACACAGGAGAATCAACCATGATCAAGGGATTGCGTACCGTCATTTATCCGGTAGCCGATTTGCCGGCTGCACGGCTATGGTATGCGCAGGCGCTGGAGCAACAACCCTACTTCGACCAGCCATTCTATGTCGGGTTTTCGGTAGGTGGATTCGAACTGGGCCTGGTTCCGGATGGCGAGGCCGGTACGTCCGGCGCGCAAGCATTGTGGGGCGTCGACAATGCCGACGACGCTTACGCCAAACTGCTTGCGCTTGGCGCCACGTCGATCGAGACGGTGACTGAAGTCGGCGACGGGATACGCGTCGCCGCCGTGCAAGACCCGTTCGGCAATCGTTTCGGCATCATCGAAAATCCTCACTTCAAAGCCGCCGACGTGCAATAGATGTCGCCATGAATCCCGAACAACTGACCATGCTGGTCGAGCGCGAAATGCCGTACGGGAAATACAAGGGGCGCTTGCTGGCCGATTTGCCCGGACATTATCTCGGCTGGTTTGCCCGCGAGGGATTCCCCAAGGGCGAACTGGGTGAGTTGCTGGCCTTGATGTACGAACTCGATCACAATGCCTTGCGCCAACTGCTCGATCCGCTGCGCAGTCGTCCACGCCAATTTTGACGCAACCGGCGATGGACCGCGTTGTCGCGCTTCATAGTGTCGCGCCCCACGGCGGACGGCGAAAATGCCAAGTCCACCCGTTGAACTATAGATTCCCGGTCAGCATAAACGGACCATCGTGGCGGGCAAAAAGTTGCTCCATGATCGCCGTTTCGCGGCGAACGATGGTCGCGACAAAGTCCTGCGGTTTCTTCATTTGCTTGAATGCGCGAAAGCCGCGGTCGAGAAAGTCATGCAATTCCCCCAGGCCGGCCAGCCTTGCCGGGCCGCGCATCATCGCCAGCGTGCCACCTATGAGTGGCACGCGCACCAGGTCACACAGCGACTTTCCGACTGAACGTATGTGGGCAATCTGTTTCTCCCTATCCTTACGCTGCCCGACGGCGCAATAGGCCGCGATGTAGTCGCGCTCGGCGAATGACGTGCCGAGCCGGGTGGCCATCGCGCGATCGAGTATCTCCGACAGGGCATCCAGCTCGATCGCTTCGGCGATGGTTTCCAGCGCCGCAGCCGGCATCAATTTTTCCATCATGGGGATAATGCGCTCGATATCGGCGTCACGCTGGCTGAAGTCGTGGGTGCCGTAGAGGTCGTCGAGGAAGAAGCGCGCGGCTGCATTGGAATGGGCGTCGGCCAATAAATCCGCATGCGTACCTGTCATGCGCCGGGATTGGAAGCGACGCAACGCCACCCGTGCAGCGGCAGCCGCGGCATCATTTGCCGCCATGAGGCGTTCCACGGCCGCTGCCTGCAAGTCACTGCGCAACCTGGAAATGATCTCGTGTTTTGTCATGACAGTCCATCAGCCTCCCATATACGCATTATCGCTCTTTCCGCGAAATCGCTGCAGTGCACTATAAGTTTCTAGTATCTATCCTCTACTCCAGCAACATTGGACAAATCGCGGTTGCGGTACACTGAAGAAAATATTTGCGCCTCATAGACGCAACGGAGATCATTTGTATGGCAATTTCGCGCCGTTCATTCATCAAAGCCGGCCTGCTTGGCACGCTGACGCTGGTTGCTGCCGGCGGGCTCTACCGGACGTTCAAGAGTCCCCAACCGCTGCAGGCATTTGCTCTCGACAACGAAGGCCGCGCCGCCATGGGCGCGATCTGCAACGCCATGCTGCAGGACGCCATCCCGACCACGCCGGGCGCGACGGAACTTGCCGTGCGCCATGTGCAGGATGCCATCGCCGGGCTGCCATTGGCAACACAAAAAGAGATCCAGGACTTGTTCGGCTTGCTGACGCTCGGCCCGACGCGGCGTTTCCTCGCCGGCGTGCCGGACGACTGGAGCAAGGCCAGGCCGGAAGACGTCAAGGCGTTCCTGCAAAACTGGCGCGTGCACCGGCTGATGATGCTGCAAAGCGCCTACCACGCGCTGCACGACTTGATCTTCGGCGGCTGGTACGCAGACGAATCGACCTGGGCCAGCATCGGCTATCCGGGGCCACGGCAAGACGTCTTGAGTAGCGTTGGAGGCCAAGCGTGACTAACTCCATTCCCGACCCGATCCAGATCGGTATCGATTCGGGCTGGCACGTCATCGACGCCGCCATGCTCAATGCCAACCTCACGCTTGAAGCCGACGTCGTCATCGTCGGCACCGGCGCGGGCGGCGGCGTGACCGCGGAAATCCTGACGCTGGCCGGTTTGAAAGTCATTTTGATTGAAGAAGGCGCATTGAAATCGTCCCGGGACTTCAAGATGCGCGAAGCGCAGGCCTATCCGACCCTGTATCAAGAGTCGGCTGCGCGCAAGACCAAAGACAAAGCCATCAACATCCTGCAGGGCAGGACGGTCGGCGGTTCGACCACGGTCAACTGGACGTCGAGCTTCCGCACCCCGCCCGGCACGCTGCACTTCTGGCAGGAACATTACGGCCTGAAGGACTACAGTCCCGAAGCCATGGCGCCGTGGTTCGAGATGATGGAGCAGCGCCTCAGCGTCATCGAATGGCAAACGGCGCCCAATGAAAACAACGATTTGCTCCAGCGCGGCGCCAAGCAGCTCGGCATCCCCACGTCGGCGATACGGCGCAACGTGAAAGGTTGCTGGAATCTCGGCTATTGCGGCATGGGCTGCCCGACCAACGCCAAGCAATCGATGCTGGTGACAACCATCCCTTCGGCATTGTCCAAGGGGGCCACGTTGATCACGCACGCACGCGCCGATCGTTTGCACATCGAGAACGATGCCGTGCAGGCACTGCACTGCCATGCACTCGACGCCAGCGGCTTGCGCACGTCAGGCAAAGTCGTCACGATCAAGGCACGGCATTATGTCGTGTCCGGCGGCGCGATCAACTCGCCGGCATTGCTGATGCGCTCCAAGGCGCCCGACCCGCACCACTTGCTGGGCAAGCGCACGTTTCTCCACCCGACCGTCGTGTCGGCTGCATTGTTCGATCAGGCGGTGGATGGGTTTAACGGGGCGCCGCAGACCATCTATTCGGATCACTTCATGGATACCCAGGCCATCGATGGCCCGGTCGGCTACAAGCTGGAGACGCCGCCACTGCATCCCTTGCTGTTCTCTACCACCATGGCCGGTTTCGGCGCCGAGCATGCGGCCATGATGAAGCAGTTCAACCACACGCACGTGATTCTGGCTTTGCTGCGCGACGGCTTCCACGAAGAATCCAGGGGCGGCACGGTGCATTTGCGCGATGACGGCTATCCGGTGCTCGACTACACCATGAGCAACGCCATGTGGGACGGCGTCAAGCGCGCGCTGCTGACCATGGCGGAGATACAGTTCGCGGCTGGCGCAAAGAATGTCTATCCGCTGCACGAACAGGCAACCGGCTACACCACCTGGGCGGCAGCCAGGCAGGCGATCGAAGGCCTGCCCTACCAGCCGACGCTGACCAGAGTCGTGTCGGCACACGTCATGGGCGGCTGTCCAATGTCGGACGATGCCAAGCTCGGCATGGTGTCGTCGACCGGGCAATTCCATGGGGTGGGCAATTTGTCGGTGCATGACGGCTCGCTGTTCCCGACCTCGATCGGCGCCAATCCGCAATTGTCGATCTATGGCTTGACTGCGCGGCTAGCGAGCGGTCTTGCGGAAAAATTGACCGGCAAGCCGGCCCCACGCCTGGTCGCCGGTTAACCACGAGGCTAACATGGTCCAGCACATGACCCGCCGGCTGCTCCTGCTGCAATTGCTGGGCTGGCTGGCATTGTGTGCGGCTACCGTGCACTGGCTCCATCAACCGTGGCCGGTCGCTGCGCTCGGAGCGTCGGTGACATTGCTGGCTGCGCGCATGGCGATCACGATCAACAGCTTTGTCCTTGCGTGGCGTTTTCGCAGCGATACACCGACCGCGCATCGCCTCAACACAGCGCAAATGGCCAAGCTATTCTTCATCGAATTCGCCTCCTCGTTATGGAGTTCCTCGTGGGCCATGCCGTTCCAGTGTTTTACCGATGGCGGCGTCACGGCAGGCAACGGGCTTCCGGTGCTATTGGTCCATGGCTACGGCTGCAACAGCGGCTATTGGCACGCCTTACACCGGGCCATGACCCGTGACGGCATCGGCCATCATGCGATCGATCTCGAACCCGTGTTCGGCGACATTGAAGAATATGTTCCCCTCGTGCAGCATGCCGTGGACGACCTGTGCCGCAAAAGCGGACAGGATCGCATCATCATCGTCGCGCACAGCATGGGCGGGCTGGCGGCACGCGCCTACCTGCGCATGCACGGCGGCGCGAAGATCGCTCGCTTGATCACGATCGGTACGCCGCACCACGGCACGGCTATTGCCAACTTCGGGATCGGCATGAATTGCCGCCAAATGCATAGTCGCAGCACGAAAGGCGATGGTCAGTACGTCCCCAGCCTGTGGCTGCGCAAGCTCGATGAGGGCGAAGGCATCGCCACGCGAGCGAGCATTGTGTCGATCTATTCGCACCACGACAATATCGTTGCGCCGCAAACTTCAGCGCATCTGGACGGCGCGCGCAATATCGCATTCGAGGGAATCGGCCATGTCGCAATGGCGCTGCATCCGAAAATCCATGCATGCGTCATCGATGAGATACGCTTGGCGTCGGGGCAAGGCGTCTCTGAAGGTACTGCGGCACACGAACAAGTTGCCGTGCAAACCTAATCGGTTTTTGCCTTTGCGGATTGCTCGATCCGGTCGATCAGCTGCTTCGTCAACACGCCAGAGAAGCGGTTGACCGTGCGGATGGTTTGATACACCGACACGGTAATCGTATGTTGCACGCGATCGACTATTTGCGCCGGCGCCGCGATCGGCTTGACCTTCTCCAGCACCGCAAACGGCTTGCTGGCAATAGCCAGGTGCATTTTCTCGGTGGCGTCGACGCCCGCTTCAACCGCATCATGTATGAGTTCGGCGAGGCCGCGCAATTCGCGCACCGGCAGCTTGTTGGTTTTTTCACTCATACGCTTATCCATTTCTTGAGTTGCAGGTAGACGTCTTGATCGTAGGCGAGCGCCATATGGTGCACACCGGGAAAAACCCTGATGTGATCGTCAGGCAAGCCGCTGCCTTGCGCAGTGCCGCCCGGAACGCGCACCAATCCGTCGCCAAACAACTGGCTGACGACATGCTGCGGGTCCTCGTTGAGGGTGCCGGCCACCAGAAAATGCTCGATGCGATCAGGCTGCTTGATAGGAGTGGGAGCAGCGGGTTTGCTCTTGGTTGCCTGGTCATTTTCGGCAGGCGCATGTCCATGGCGCAAATCCTTGATGCCTACACTGCGCAGATTGAGCACGTCGCCGATCAAGCGCGTCACCTGGTTCGGCACGGCCGCAAGGACGCTGGCCGTTGCGTGGGCAAATTTCTCCAGGTCCGCGCCTTCATGCGGTGTGCCGATATAAATAGCCTTGGTGACGAACTCCAGCCATGCGCCCCGATCGGAATTCTCCGCCAAACCCTGCGCCGCCAACTCGCAGGCGCTGCGTATCACCAGCCCGCCCATGCTGTGCCCGACCAGGACGATTTCCTTCACCGGGACCGGGAATGCGGTGATCAGTGCATCGAGAAGATCGGCAAAATGCGCGCCATTTTCGGCGATGGGACGACCGGTGTTGTAGCGCAGGAACAGCGGCGTGAAGCCCATTTCGGCATGCAGCAATGAACCGTAGGATACATCGGCGGCCTTGGCGTCGCCTTGGTGATCCGCCGCGCCAAATACCCAGGACCGTTCATTGCAGCACAGGCCATGCAGAAAAATGCACAGCCTGCCGGCACTGTCGGGAAAAGCCCCCAGCAGCGCTGCCCGATCAAGCGACATGGGTTGGTCGCGATGGACGAAGGCCATGTCGATGGCCAGCCCATTCTGATGCTTGTGCAGGTAATCGCCAAAAACGCCGTTCAAAATGCTGACGCCCGAGGCCGCCCATTGCGCGGCGCGATCAGCAGCAGTTTCTTCGGCAGCCATGGCGTTCCTTTTTACCAGTCTATGTCAATCCAGTATCGCTTAAAAATGGATCCCGCGCAGCAGTTGCTGCAATGCCATCTGATCGGCATTCATGCCTGGCGCCTTCTTTTCGCCATCCCTGATCTTGGCGGCATCGGAATCGGGAAACATGCGGAAACTGGTGTTCATCACGATCTGCGCCACGCGCGGCACCAGCGCGTGCACCACTTCGCCGAGGATGCCCAGGCGCGTCGCGATGCGCACCGGCTTGTAGACGATGGCCTTGGCAATCAGGTCGGCGGCGTCTTCCGGCGACAGCGTCGGCACGTTTTGATAGATCTTGGTTGGCGCGATCATCGGCGTGCGCACCAGCGGCATGTTGACGGTCGTGAACTTGATGCCGACATCGGCGAATTCGGATGCGGCGCAGCGGGTCCAGGCATCGAGCGCGGACTTCGACGCCACATAGGCCGAAAAGCGCGGCGCATTGGTCAGGACCCCGATGGACGAAATGTTGATCACCTGGCCGCGTTTTTGCTCGATCATCTTCGGCAACAGGCCCATGGTCAGGCGCAAGGCGCCGAAGTAATTCAACTGCATGGTGCGCTCGAAATCGTGGAAGCGATCGAAGCTCGATTCGATGCCGCGCCTGATCGAGCGCCCGGCATTGTTGACCAGCACGTCGACCCCGCCATGGTTTTCCAGCAGGAGTTGCACGAACCGGTCGCAATCTGCCATGTCCGCGACATCGACGGCATAGGTGATGACGTCAAAGCCGCGCGCCTTGATCTCTTTTTTGGCTTCGGCCAGCTTGTCTTCATCGCGCCCGCAGATGATGGTGACGGCACCGGCCTCGGCGATCTTGTGCGCGGCTGCAAGACCGATGCCGGAGGAGCCGCCCGTGACCAGCACCACCCGGCCGGCCACCTGGCCGCGCAGTGTGTGATCGATGAACAGTTCGGGGTCGAGATGGCGCTCCCAGTAATCCCAGATGCGGTCGGCATAATCGTCCAGGCGCGGACAGGCGATGCCGCTGCCCTTGAGAGCGGCAAAGGTGTCGCGATTGTCGAAGCGGGTCGGATAATTGACGAATTGCATCAAGTCGTCCGGCAGGCCGAGGTCTTTCATGATTGCGCTCCGCACACGGCGCACCGGCGTGAGCGACATCATGCCCTTCTTGACCGATTTCGGAATGAAACCGAGCAGGGCCGCATTGATGCGCAAGCTCATGGTCGGCGCATGCGCGGCACGCGCGAAGGTATTGAGTACATCGCCGACCCGCATCGGCTCGGGGTCGGTCAGGTGGAAGCACTTGCCGTTCAACTTCTCCTGGTGCGCGATATGGTCCATGGCATTGACCACATAGTCGACCGGCACGATGTTGATGCGCCCGCCTTCCAGGCCGATCATCGGCATCCATGGCGGCAACATCTGGCGTATGCGCTGGATCAGCTTGAAGAAATAATATGGCCCATCGATCTTGTCCATCTCGCCGGTCTTGGAATCGCCGACCACCATGCCGGGACGATAGACGCGGAACGGCACCCTGGCTTCATTGCGCACGATCTTTTCCGACTCATGCTTGGTGGCGAAATAAGGATGGTCGAGACTTTCCGCCTCGTCGAACATGTCTTCGCGGAAAATGCCTTCATACAGCCCCGCGGCGGCGATCGAACTGACGTGGTGCAGGCACTTGGCGCCGATGGCATTGGCCAGTGCAACGGTGTTGCGCGTGCCTTCGACGTTGACGGCCATCTGCTCTTCGGCATCGGCCTTCAGGTCGTAGACGGCGGCCAGATGAAAGAAATGATCGATGTTCTTGGACAGCAGCTTGAGGTCTTCCTTCGATACCCCGAGCTTGGTCTCACGCAAATCGCCAAACACCGGGATCGCGCGCGTCTTGCTTGCACCCCAAAAGTCGAGCAGAGCCGGGACCTTGTCTCGGCTAGCGTCACGCATGAGGAAATAGACTACGCTGCCTTTACGGGCCAATAGTTTTCTGACCAGCCGTTTACCGATGAATCCGGTCGCGCCCGTGACGAAATACTGCATGGTGTCTCCTTTGCGTATTATTTATGGGTACAAAAAGCGAACGCCTATGATTGCAGGGTCAAGGTCGCTTGGCAAGGCCCGAAGGCGCCGATGTTGTGCCAACAGGTTCTTCACTATGCTCATTAGAAACCATGTTCTATTTTTGCGGTCTACACTGCAAACATGAAGCGGCAAGTAGTATTCTTGATATTTCAAGGCAGTTCGCAGCGTTCCGCTTTGCAGGGAAATTTTGTTCGCTCGATAATTGGCTTGGTGCATGCTGCCGCAGTGCACCAAGGACAAATCGGCGGTTTGGAAAAGTAGTGCGCAATTTTCCTGCAAAGCGACACTCTGCACTTTGTCCCGCGGCAGGCGCTTCGGGCCTCAAACAGAAAGTTCGACACGGAGAACAGCATGGTAAAGAAATTGAAAACCCTGGCAAAGACGGACGACAAGCAATTGGCCGAAGCGGTGCGCACGTCTGCCCAGCAGATTTGGCAAGCGGGGCTCGGGGCCTTCGCCAAGGCACAGGAAGAAGGCGGAAGAGTGTTTGCCAAACTGGTCAAGGAAGGTACCGACCTGCAGAAGCGGACACAAAAATTGGCCGAAAACAAGGTTTCCGGTGTAACCGATACGGTAACGAAAATGGCAGACAATGTCAGCAAGCAAGCCTCGGGTTCCTGGGACAAACTGGAACAAGTATTTGAAGAGCGCGTGTCGCGTTCACTCAACAGTCTCGGCGTGCCGACCAGGAAGGACATCGCGGCCCTGACCAAACAGGTCGAAGAATTGAGCAAGGCCGTGGCGGCGCTGTCCGGCAAGAAGCCCGCAGCTACGGCGGCCGCGCCGAAGACGGCAGCGAAGAAACCGGCAGCAAGTGTGCCAACCAAGGCTGCGCCGAAGGTTAGCGCCAAAAAGGCTGTCACAAAGGCGATTCCCGCGAAGGCACCTGCTGCGAAGAAGCCGGCGGTAAAGAAACCTGCGGCCAAGAAGGCGGCCATGAAATCTTCTTCCGCGACCGCAACCACGGCTGTCGTGGCAACGGGCGCCACGCCAAACGGCGCGGCCGACTAGGTAGCAAGTCAGGTTGCAAAAGGCGCGCGATGAATGGGCTTGTGCGCTGCACAAGCTCATTTTTGCGTTCGCGTCAGCCTGCGAATTAATCCATGTCCAGCAAAAACGTCCAACCAACAAGTCGTCGCACGCCCTCCCGCGTACGCCAGACACCGAACGAGCCGACTCGCAAGCCGCTTCGAAAGCCACCCCTCAAAGCCGGAAAAGGCCGTTTCGGCGTGGTACTGGCAGGAGGCGGCCCGTTGGGTGCCGTCTATGAGATCGGCGCGCTGGCAGCCATCGAGGAGGCCATTGCCGGACTCGACTTGAACGAGGCCGATATTTACGTCGGTATCAGCGCCGGCGGCATTATCGCGGCCGGATTGGCCAATGGGATCACACCGCATGAAATGTGCAAACTTTTCATAGAAAGCGATACCGACCATGGCAATGCTACCCTGTTCAAGCCCGAACTGCTGCTCCGGCCGGCATGGATGGAACTGCGAAATCGGATTAAGTCCGTGCCGGGACTGCTCGCACGCTCGCTGTTTCATTACGCGCGCGGTGGCGGCCGGCGCAGCATTGCCAATTCCTTCGGACGCCTCGCGCAAGCCTTGCCGGCCGGGATATTGTCCGGCGAAGGCATCAACCAGTTTCTCGCGCGCACCTTCGCGCAACCGGGCCGCACTAACGATTTCCGCGAGTTGCGCCACCGATTGGTACTGGTTGCCACCGATCTCGATTCGGGCGAATCGATCCGCTACGGCCAACCGGGTTTCGACGACGTGCCCATCTCACGTGCAGCGCAAGCCAGCGCTGCGGTGCCGGGCCTGTTTCCGCCGGTGGAGATCAACGGCCGGCATGTGATCGATGGCGTGTTGCGCAAAACCCTGCACGCATCGATCGCACTGGAACATGGCGTGGATATTCTGTTCTGCGTCAATCCCATCGTCCCGTACAACGCAAAAATCGCCCACGGCCCGGGGAAACTGAGCCAGGGTGGACTATTGACCGTGCTGTCGCAGACCCTGCGTGCGATCATCCATTCGCGCGTGGCGCGCGGAATCGGCGGCTATGCCGTGACCTATCCGGATTCGGACATTCTTTTGTTCGAGCCGGACGAGGAAGACGCCGAGATGTTTTTCACCAACTTGTTTTCCACCGCCAACCGGCGCCGCATGTGCGAAAACGCCTATCAGAGCACGCGCGCCCTGCTTTGGAAAGACCGTGCGGAAATCGAACGCAAACTGGCGCGTCACGGCCTGCATCTGAAATTGTCGGTTTTACGCGACAAAAGCCTGACGTTGGTCGGTCTGCCGCCGCCCCAGACCAGGGACCGCTTCGGCATCAACAAGCTGCAAAAAACGCTGGCCGAGCTTGAACATAAACTGAAAGTTGTCGGTGCGTAGGTTGGGTTAAGGCTATGCGCGGGTTGGGGCATGATATGCTGCAAGCTACCTTCGTATACGCCGAGTGAGAAGATGCAACAAAAAGCGCCCCGCCGCACCCGTGAACGCATCCTGGAATTGTCGCTGCGATTGTTCAACGAGTTCGGCGAGCCGAATATCACCACCACCGTGATTTCGGAGGAGATGAATATCTCGCCGGGCAATCTCTACTACCATTTCCGCAACAAGGACGATATCGTCAATTCGATCTTCGTCCAGTTCGAAAGCGAGATCGAACGCATGCTGGCCGTGCCGGCCGATCGCCGCCCGAACATCGAAGACGTATGGCTGTACCTGCACCTGATGTTCGAACTGGTGTGGCGCTATCGCTTTTTCTATCGCGACTTGAACGACCTGTTGTCGCGCAATCGCAAGCTCGAACTGCACTTCAAGCAAATCCTGGCGCACAAGATCAAGGTCGCCAAGCAATTGTGCGAGGGCTTGCGCAGCAGCGAGTCGCTGGAAGCGAACGATCTGGAGATCGACGCCCTGGCAACCAACATGGTCGTCGTTGCGACTTATTGGCTATCCTACGAATACGTGCGCAATCCGCGCAAGTACACCGAGCAGCAAGCGATTGCCGATGCGTTGGCGCGCGGCTGCTATCAAGTCCTGTCCCTGATCGGCCCCTACCTGCGCGGGTCGACGCATCTGCTGTTCCAAAAACTGGCTGAAGAGTACCTTAAAAAAATCAATTAGGAGACATCATGGCTTGGAACAAATTTCCCTATCCCGACCCCGGCTACACCTATACGGCGGCGAGCCTGAAAAAAGCCTGGGGCCGGCTGCACGCGGGCGACTGCGAAGCCTTTCCCAAGGACGCAGAATTGGTCAACGCGTGGATTGCCTTCCATGCCGGCGATTTCGAAAAAGCCTCCAAGCTCGGCCTGGCGCAAGGCGTGGCCGGTTATTCGGTCGCCAACAAGGCCACGGCGATCTATGCCAATTATCTGGAAAAATCCGAAGCAAAGAAATTGAAATTCTTCGAAGAAGTCGCAGCACGCGGCGAGGAGCAGCAGGAAGAGCAGCCGAAAGAAGCCGCCGGCTACTACTGGCACGCCTATGCACTCGGACGTTACGCGCAAGGCATTTCCATCGTCAAGGCGCTGGCGCAGGGCATCGGCAACAAGGTCAAGCACAGCCTGGACATGACGGTCAAGCTCGCACCCAAGCACGCCGACGCCCACATCGGACTCGGCACCTACCATGCGGAAATCATCGACAAGGTCGGTGCCATGATCGGCGGACTTACCTACGGCGCGAAAAAAGACGAAGGTATCAAGTTCTTCAAGAAGGCCTTGACGCTCAATCCCGATTCGGCGATTGCCCGCATCGAATATGCCAATGGACTGGTGATGCTGGAGGGCAAGAAGAAGATGGACGAGGCCGTAAAACTGTATGAGGAAGCGGCTGCCTTCGAAGCCGCCGATGCGATGGAACGCCTCGACGTGCAAATGGCAATCGAGGAACTGGAGGATTGATGCGCTCACTATGCGTCTATTGCGGTTCGTCATCGGGAGTCTCGCCCAACTACGCCGGGGCGGCGCGCGAATTGGCGCAGGCCCTGGTGCAACGGCATATCGCGCTGGTCTATGGCGGCGGCAGGGTCGGCTTGATGGGTATCATTGCCGATGAAGTGCTGCGCCTGGGCGGCGAAGTAACCGGCATCATCCCCGAAGCATTGAAAGATGCCGAAGTCGGGCACCACGGCCTAACGCGCCTGCACGTGGTGGCCAACATGCACGAGCGCAAGGCCATGATGGCCGACCTGTCGGACGGCTTCATCGCCCTGCCCGGCGGCATCGGCACGCTGGAAGAATTGTTTGAGGCCTTGACGTGGTCGCAACTCGGGTTTCACGACAAGCCGATCGGCGTGTTGAATGTCGATGGCTACTATGACGCCATGCTGGCCTTCCTGGGCCACGCCGTGGCGCAGGGGTTCCTGAAGGTAAACCAGGCCGACCTGATGATGGTGGAAAATACCACACCCGGCCTCATGCATCGATTCGACACGTTCGAGGCCCAACCGCACAACAAACTTCTCAATCGCGTGCGTTCCCAGGGTTGACGGGCCGGCGCGCTTGAGCGCACGGATTTGACGCGCAGGCGCAGCAATCGACGGCGTCGACGAAGCCGCCAGCGATGCGATTGATGCAGGTCAAAAAGCACGGCCCTCTCTCATGCTATTGGTTAAGCACAAGCAAAAATAAAGCCGTCCATTGCAAGGGGAACGTGATGTTTGAATCCGCAGAAATCGGCCACAAGATGGGCAAGAAAGCCTACAAGGATGCCGTGCCGGAATTGCGCGCGGCGTTGCTGGCAGCCCAGTTCGAGCTCATCGAAAGACGGAAGATCCCGGTCGTGGTGCTGATCAGCGGGCAGGACGGCGCCGGCAAGGGCGAGACCATCAACCTCCTGTACGAGTGGATGGACCCGCGCTTCATCTCGACCCTGGCGTTTTCGGAACCATCCGACGAAGAAAACGAACGTCCCGTCATGTGGCGCTACTGGCGTGCCCTGCCGCCAAAAGGGTGCATCGGCATCTTTGCGGGTTCATGGTATTCCGACCCGATCCGCCAGCGCATCTTCGGCGAAATTTCGCCGGCGCGCTTCGATGCCCGGATCGACCAGATCAATCGTTTTGAAACCATGCTCGTCAATGAAGGCGCGCTCGTAATCAAATTCTGGTTTCACCTGACCAAAGATGGGCAAAAGAAACGGCTCAAGCTGCTCGAGAGCAATCCGCGCACCGCATGGCGCGTCACCAGTGGGAGCTGGGATCGCTTGAAGACCTACGATCAGTTGCAGGATGTTGCCGGCCATATCTTGCGCATGACCAATACCCCGGCCGCGCCATGGATCATCGTGGAAGGCACGGACGACCAATAC